>MDTA01006431.1_pt1 | contig 10677 bp, 8 predicted proteins | sample 811151 | NCBI WGS metagenome assembly MDTA01 (sample SAMN05326648, study PRJNA326480) | marine metagenome | isolation source: seawater | place: Indian Ocean: South | collected 2010 | reverse complement strand
TATCTTTTAAAAAAGCCAATTCTGTAATATTATGTCCCATTTATAAAGCAGGTGAGAACATAAAATTAAATTTAGATTATTATAATTTCGCAAATCAAATTGCTAAAAAGTCAAAGGTTAAAGTTTTCTTGATAAAAAACCAATATCAATTAGCAAAATATTTAAAACTAAATTTAAATTTTAAACACATAGTCATAGGAATGGGGGCTGGTTCTATATCAAATTGGATAAAAGAATTGCCCAAGTTAATGAATAAATAATGTCAATGGATTTGGATAATTTTTCAAAAAATATAAAAGGTAAAATAAAATTTGATTATAGTTTAAAAAATCATACTTGGCTTAATATTGGTGGAAATGCAGAAATATTCTTTGTACCTGAGACACTAGCGGAACTTAGAGAGTTTCTCCTATATCTTAAAAAAAAAAATAACAATTTATTTATAATTGGCGCAGGTTCAAACTTATTAATTTCTGAGGATATAAAGAATTATACTTTTATTAAATTAGGAAAAAATTTTAACAAGATTTCTGTTATGAAAGATAACATAGTTATTGCAGGATGTTCTCTTTTAGATAAATTTGTATCAGACTTTGCATGCAACAATAACTTAAGTGGCTTAGAGTTTTTATCATGTATCCCAGGATCTGTAGGTGGTGGCATTAAAATGAATTCAGGTTGTTTTGGATCAGAGTTTAAAGATGTATTATTATCAGTACAAGTCATGGACCTCGATGGCAGAGTGTTTACGATTAAATCAAAAGATATAAGATTTGGATACAGAGAATCAAATCTTCCAAAAGATCTTATTTTTTTAAGTGCATCTTTTTTAACCAAAAGAAAAGATAGAAATGAAATAGACGAAAATATTAGAGTGCTAAAAGAAAAAAAAGAAAACTCACAACCTTTGAGAGTTAAAACAGGAGGTAGCACATTTAAAAATCCAATTAATCAATCTGAAAAAAAAGTATGGGAACTTATTAAGGAGAGCGTAGACAGCCAAGCAAGTTTTGGTGATGCTAGAATATCTGACAAACATAATAATTTTTTTATAAATTCTAAAAATGCATCTTTTGAAAATATGTTAAATTTAATCAACTTTGTCAAAAATAGGGTAAAAGAAAAAACCGGTGTATCTCTCGAATTAGAATTAGAAATTGTAAAATGATGAAAAAGAAAATCTTAGTTTTAGGAGGTGGGTATTCTAAAGAACGTGCAATTAGTCTAAAGTCAGCAAAAGCAGTCATCAAATCAATTAAAAAAATTTATAAGGTAAAGTTTTGTGATCCAAGTAATAATTTTTTTACAACAGTGGAAAAATTTAAACCAGATGTAATTTTTAATGCATTACATGGTAGATTTGGCGAAGATGGTTACATTCAATCGGTTTTAGAGACACTAAATATAAAATTTACACATTCTGGTGTCATTTCATCCATGTCCGCAATGGATAAAGAGATTTCAAAAAAAATTTTTATTAAAAATAAGATATTAACTCCTAAATTTTTAAAAATTAATAATGATACAAAGACTATCAATTTTAAAATAATTAAAAATTATTTAAAATTTCCAGTTGTTATCAAACCGATTAATGAAGGATCAAGTTTAGACGTATATATTTGTAATAATAAGATTTCGCTATTAACTAGTTTAAAAAAAATGAAAAGTTATAAGGAAATACTGATTGAAAAATTTATCCCTGGAAGAGAAATACAAGTTGCTATTATGGGAAACAAAAAATTAGGAGCTATAGAATTAAAACCTAAAAGAAAATTTTATGACTATAAAGCAAAATACAATTCAAATGCAAAAACAAAACATATAATTCCAGTAAATTTAACAAAAAAAAATTACAAAAAAGTAAACCAAATTGCATTAAGGGCACATAAATTATTAAATTGTAAGGGCATTACTAGGTCTGATTTTAAGTTCTATAAAAATAAATTTTATTTATTAGAGCTAAATACACAGCCAGGCATGACCGATCTATCTTTAGTTCCTGAGATAGCCGCTTACAATGATATTGATTTTAAGTCATTAATTAATTGGATGATTAAAGATGCATCTAAAAACAGATAGAAAATTAAATTTTTTTTTTTATTTTTCATTAATAATAATTTTAACGTCAACAAATAATTATAACTTAGATAATAGACATGGATTTAAGATTAAAAATGTAGAGGTTAAAGGATTTTCTGATGAGAAAAACAAAATGATTATTGATAAAATTGAAAATATAAAAGGAAAAAATATTTTTTTTTTAAGAAAAGATTATTTTTCTAAGTATATTGAAAGAAATGACACAAAAAGTTTAAATGTAAAAAAAATTTATCCAAATAAATTATCATTAAACTTTATTCCTGCAAAACCATTATGTATTATTATATTTAAAAACAATAGAATTATTCTAGGAGATAATAAAAAAGAATTAAATCTTGAAATAAAAGATAAAAACTTACTGACAGTACATGGCTCAAATGATATAAATAAAATTTTTGAAGTTACAAACTTATTAAAATCATCTGAATTAGATTTTGATAATATAAAAAATATTAATTTTTTTAAGAGTGAAAGATTTGATATTGTTTTTAAAAATGAAGTTATTATCAAATTTCCGATAAAATATTCAATACAAATAATTGATTATAGTAATCAATTATTAAATGATTTAAATTTCGTCAACTCTAAGATTATTGATTTAAGGATTAATAATAGAATAATCAAATATGAGTAAGACAAATGACAAAGAACTCTATTTTGGTATTTCAGACAATAAAATATATGTGTGTTTTTTCGAAACTGGAAAAAATATTCTTAAAGACTCAATAGTATTCGAAATTCCAGGAGAACTGAATAATAATTTGAATTTCAAAATTATATTAAAATTACTTAGAGATAATATAAGAAAATTAGAAAAGAAATTAGGCTTCTTTATAAACGAAGGAAATATATCAATTCAGTCCAATACATATCAAAGTATTTCATTTAGTATTCAAAACATTTTCGATGAAAAAGAATTAGATGAACAAGTGATATCTAATTTAGTTCAAAGTGGTCTGCAATATTTTAATATTCAGAATAAAGATTTATCAGTAATTCATATACTAGTTAAGAAGTATATAATTGATGACAAAGTATATAATTTTTTACCAAATAAAGAAAAATTCAAAAAAATTATATTAGAGATTGAACTGAAATGTCTGGATAAAAGTTTAATTGAAAAAATAAAAAATTTATTTAAAGAGTGTAAAATTCATATAAATAAAATAATATCTTACGACTACGCGAAAAAATTTCTTAATAAAGAATTAGATACAACCATGTGTATAGCCGCAAAAAGAGTTGTTAACGGAATCAATGAGTCAGAAGTGAAAATTCAAGAATTTTCCCAAAGAAAAACAAGTATATTCGACATAATATTTAACTTTTTTGACTAACTTTTGTATTGTTTTGTAACAATACTTGTTTTCTCAAGTAGATATCAAACAACTATAAGTTTTCGATGTCTGTTTTAAATCAAAAAACTATTAAAAATATACTAAAATTTGAAGGTATAGGACTTCATTCTGGTAAAGAAGTTGTTATGAGACTATATCCAGCTCAACCTAATACTGGTATTATATTTAAAAGATCAGACCTTAAAATTAACAATATTATTTATCCAAATGTATTTAATGTTTCAAGCGCTTCTTATTGTACTAAAATAACAAATGAGAGTGGAGTAAGTGTATCAACAGTTGAACATCTTATGGCAGCACTCTGCGGACTTGGAATAGACAATCTTCTAATTGAATTAAACTCAGAAGAATTACCTATCATGGATGGTTCTGCAAAAAAGTTTGTTGAGAGTATTGAAAATGTTGGTTTTGAAATCAGTGATCAACCTATTAGGATTATTAAGATAAATAAAAAAATAACTTATTCTGACGGAGAAAAATATATCAGTTTTGAGCCGAACAAAATTAGCTTAGAAATTGATTTTGAAATTAAATATAAACAAAATTCTATTTTAAATCAAAGAAACACTAAAAACATTTATATGGACGATTTAAACGAAATGTATGAGTCCAGAACTTTTTGTTTATTTGAGGATGTTGAGAAATTAAAGGAAATGGGTTTAGCTAAAGGTGGGAGCTTGAATAACGCTATAGTTATAAAAGGCAATACAATTCTAAATGAAGAAAAATTAAGAAATGAAAAAGAGTTTGTAAATCATAAAATTTTAGACTGTTTAGGTGATATCTATTTAGCTGGCTATAAAATGGTTGGAAAAATTACATCAAGCCAGGGTGGACACAATGTTACTAATATGGGATTAAGAGATTTATTAAGCAATAATGAGAATTTTTCAATTATTGAGTTAAAAGAAAAAAATATACCGCATTCATTTTTGGTAAAGAATCCTTTAAAATCTTCAGCATAACATTTAAGCTTTTTAATTAATCTGTTAATAATTTTAAAATGAAATTTTTAAATAATATTTTTTTGATTTTGATAATTTGTTTAATAATCTCTTGTTCTAAAAAAGAAAAAGTTTCAATTATAAAAGAAAAAAATATTGAAACTCAAATGATAGAGGCTTTTAAAGAAGGGTATGAAGAATTAGAAAATGGAGATGTTTTATTCGCTGCAAAAAAATTTAATGAAGCTGAGCTTTTATTCCCACAATCAGAGTGGGCGCCTAGAGCTGCTTTGTTAGCTGCTTACTCTTATTATTCTCAAGATTATTATTACGACGCAGAATATGAACTAAATAGATTTCTAAAAATTTACCCTAATGAAAAAAGTATACCATATGCTCATTATTTATTGGGTATGGTTTATTATGAAAAAATTATTGATGAAAAAAAAGATTTAGAGCCCCTAATGCTAGCAGAAAAAAAATTTAAATTTATAGAAAAAAACTACCCAGATACTGATTTCGCTTTAGACGCATCTTATAAATTAGATTTGATACAAGATTATTTAGCTTCTAAAGAAATGTACATAGGCATTCATTATATGAAAAAAAAAAAATGGATTGCAGCAATTAATCGATTTAAAAACGTAGTAAATAATTACAATGAAACATCTTTCATAGATGAAGCTTTACATAGATTGGTTGAAATTCATTATAATTTGGGTTTAGTACAAGAATCCCAAAAATATGCTTCGTTGCTCGGATATAACTATAATTCAAGCGAGTGGTACTCTAAAAGTTATAAAATCTTTAATAAAAGTTACAAATCAAAACATCAAATGAAAAAAGAAAAAGAGAGTATTTTCCAAAAATTTAAAAAACTTTTATATTAAATGAGCGTTATAAAACTAAAAGAATATAAAAAAAAAATTAAATTATTAGAAAAATATAACAAATTTTATTATCAAAATCAAAAACCTTTAATATCTGACAAAGAATTCGATGAATTAAAAAGTGGAATTACAGAGTTAGAAAAAAAATATAACTTTACTAATTTAAAATCTCCTAGTGTAAAAATTGGCTATAAACCCTCAAAAAAATTTGAAAAGTTTAGACATAAAGTTAAAATGTTATCTTTATCAAATGCTTTTAATAAGGATGATTTAATAAACTTTCAAAAAAAAAATATTAATTTTTTATCCTTTAATAAGAATTTTGAATTTGAATATAATGCTGAACCAAAGATTGACGGTATCTCTGCATCACTTATCTATAAAAATGGAAAATTAATTCAGGGCTTATCTAGAGGAGATGGTGAAGAAGGTGAAGATATAACTGCGAATTTAAAAACAATTAAAGATATTCCATTGAACATTATTCGTAAAGATTTCCCAGAAGAAATAGACATAAGAGGAGAAGTATTCATCAATACGAATGATTTTAAAAAAATTGAAAAAGATTTTGCAAATCCAAGAAATGCAGCCTCTGGATCATTAAGACAAAAAGATCCAAAAAAAACTGAATTAATTCCCTTGAAGTTTATTGCTTATACCTTTGGCTTTAATTCTGGAATGAAATCAAATAAACAAAGTGATTTTATTAAAGATTTAAATAGATGGGGTTTTAAAACATCTGAATTAAATAAAACAATTAAAGGAATTGATAATCTGATTAAGTATCATTCTGACATAGAAAAAAAAAGATTTAGCTTAAACTACGATATCGATGGAATAGTATATAAAGTTAACGATTTTAATTTACAAAAAAGATTAGGTTTTATGGCAACAGCACCTAGGTGGGCAGTTGCTCATAAATTTTCAGCAAATTATTCAGTTACTAAAATAATAGATATTGATATTCAAGTTGGAAGAACAGGAGCGCTAACTCCAGTTGCGAAAGTAAAACCTGTAAATATTGGTGGCGTGATGGTTTCTAATGCAACATTACATAATGAAGATGAAATATATAGGAAAGATATCAGGATTGGGGATACAGTAAAAATTGAAAGAGCTGGTGATGTAATACCCCACGTTATTTCTGTAGACAAAAAATTAAGACCATCTAATTCACAGAAATATATTTTTCCATATAAATGCCCTTCTTGTGGTTCAAAAACAATAAAAGAATATAACTCAGTAACAAAAAAAATTGATGCTGTTAGAAGATGTAGCAACGAGGGATTCGGATGTGAAAAAATTTCTGTAGAAAAATTGAAACATTTTGTTTCTAAGGATGCCTTGAATATAGAAGGTCTAGGAAAAAAAGTTATTGAAAAATTTTGGAGTCTAAAGTTAATAAAATATCCTGACGATATATTTAATTTGAATTTTACAAAAATTTTAGAATTGGATGGATGGGGCTCTAAATCAGTAGAAAATTTGAGGAATTCAATAAATAATTCAAAAAAAATAAAATTAGATCGATTTATCTACTCTCTTGGCATAAGGCACATAGGTCAAGAAAATGCCAAATTAATTTCTGAATTTTTAAAAGATAATTTAAATTTTATTGATCTTAAGGATGAGACCAAAATTCTAGAATTATCTAATATTGACGGTATTGGGGAAACACAGATTAATTCTTTAAAAAATTTTTTTAAGGACAAAATAAATTTAAGGATAATTACATCACTTAATAAAATTTTTACATTTGAAAAAAATGTTATTAAAAAAGAGGGAGGTATATTTCATAATAAGATATTAATGTTTACTGGAAAATTCGATAAAATTAGCAGAGCAGAGGCAAAATCAATGGTTGAAAATAATGGAGGAAAAATCATAAGCAACGTCTCAAAAAAACTTGATTTTTTAATTGCTGGAGAAAAGCCCACTCCAAGAAAAATAAAATTAGCAAACGAATTAAAAATTAAGATATTAAGCCAAAATGATTTTGAGAAAATTTTAAAATTGAGATAGTAACCAAAATTTTTCGTTATAACTTAAATATTTTTCTAAATTACGATAGATTTCTAGATTATATTTTATTAAATAATCTTTTTCATTTTTAGTTAATAAATTATAATTTATTAAATTTTTCTCTATAGGCACCATCGTCAAATTATCAAAAAAAATTTTTTTTCCCTTTTCTTTTATGTAAATCATATTTTCTATTCTAATTCCAAAATTATTTTTTTTATAAAATCCAGGCTCATTAGTAATTATTTGTCCGGCCTCAAGAGGTATTTTGTATCCTCTTGATATTGCTATTGGTCCCTCATGAACATTCAAAAAAAAACCTACACCATGGCCTGTACCATGAGGATAATCTAATCCTTCTTTTTTTAAAAATTTTCTGGCTAAATTGTCTAATTTGTCTGCACTTTTAATTTTATTTAAGTCTGCAGTAACAACAGCAATGTGTCCTTTTAAAACACAAGTAAATATATTCATAATTCTTTTTGTTTGTTTTTTAAAATTTAGTGTTCTTGTAATGTCAGTAGTTCCATAATTATACTGACCACCTGAATCACACAAATAGATATCATTTTTTTTTATTATTCTATTAGAACTTTTATTAGCTCTATAATGAATGACAGCACCATTAGGACCTGTTGCAGAAATAGTATTAAAACTTGGAAATAAATAGTTTTTATTTTTTTTTCTAAAAAATTCTAATTTTTTTTCAGCCTGTAATTCAGAAATTTTCTTATTATTATTTTTTATCCAGTACAAAAACTTTGTTACAGCTACTCCGTCAAAAATATGAGATCTAATAATATTTTTTATTTCAGTCTCATTTTTAATAGATTTCATCTGATATATAGGATCGCTTTTAATAGATATTTTGGATTTCTTTCTAAGAATATTTTCGTAACCCAATGAACAGCTTTGTTTATCAATAATAATTTTCTTGTAACAGCCTCTACTTAAAAAATTTTTTATCTTATTTTCGTTAATTACTTTAATTTTAAACGAACTATTTTTTTTAAATAAATTACCTAATTTTGATTTCTTAGCAAAAAGATTTATTTCTCCATTTTTTTTTAAGATTAATCTACAATTTGGAATTGGGCTATATGGATTATCTTTGCCCCTCATATTCAACAACCAAGAAACATTTTCAGGTGCAGTAATAAAAATGCAATCTGATTTATCCTTTTTAAGAAACTGCAAAACTCTTTTTATTTTAGCGTTAGAACTTTCTCCTGTTACACTATCTTTAAGTAAATAAAATTTATTATCTATTTTCTTTGATATTTTTAAACTAATTAAATCTTTATAAATTGGGATTACTTTAAAATAATTTTTAAAATTTCTAGCTAAACTCAAACTTGTAAAACAAAAAGGATTAAAACCTAATTTGATATCGTGTTTTAAAATATTCCAGATTTTCTTTTTATGGTGTTCAATAATTTCAAAATTTTTACCAGACTGAGCATTTGCTTGTAAAGTATATCTTCCATCTACAAATAAATAATTTTTTTTCTTTAAAATTATAGCTATGCCCGCAGATCCATCGAAATTAGAGATAAATTTTAATCTATCTGGAGATGAATATTCATTAAAATATGAATCATTTTTGGGTATTACATATCCATCAATATTATACTTAAAAAATTTTTTTCTTAATTTTCTAATTTTATTTTTACTCATTTTAATCGCTTTTGATATCTTAGCCAGCCAGGACTTCTATAAACTTCATCCTCATTTTCTTGGTCTTGATTAAAGTCAAAAAATTCTTCTTTCTCTTTCTCATAGTTATTAATCTTTTCTACGTATTTTGTTGGCAACTCGTCAACAAACCTAGATGAAATACTATCTATCCAGTCCCCTTGATAGAACCTGTTTAAAGAAAAAGATATATGCGCTTCATATTTTGCTCTTGTGATCCCAACATATGCAAGTCTTCTTTCCTCTTCCAATCCTTGTTGACCTTTTTCATCAATTGATTTTTGATGCGGAAACAAACCCTCTTCCCAACCAGGTAAAAAAACAACATCAAATTCAAGACCTTTAGATGCATGTAAAGTCATCAAATTAACTTTTTCACCTTCCCAGTCGTTATCTATTGAAGTTGCAAGCGAAACATGTTCAAGAAAACTTTCTAAGTTATCAAATTCTTTCATAGCATTTAATAATTCTTTTATATTTTCCAGCTTGTTTTCATTTTCCAAATCTTTTTTATTTTTCAGTAATGATGAATATCCTGACTCATCTAATATAATCTGAAGTAACTTTATATGACTTATCTTTTTTGTGAAATAATCATCTCTCCACTTTTCTAAAAAATTTAAAAAACTACAAAGACCAATTTTTGTTTTAGGTTTTACTTTGTTTAATTCAATTAATTTTTTTGCACTTTTTTCAAGAGATAAATTATATTTTTTTGAGTATTCACTTATAATTTTAAAGGAACTTTCACCAATGGATCTTTTTGGAACATTAACCACTCTTTCGAAGGCTAAATCATCTTTATTTTGGTAAACAATTCTAAGGTAAGCTACACAGTCTTTTATCTCTGCGCGTTCATAAAATTTGATACCACCTAATATTCTATAGGGCAAACCGATTTTGAGAAATCTTTCCTCAAATTCTCTAGTTTGAAAGATTGCTCTCACTAATATTGCAACATCGTTAAACTTATATTTTTTTGATACCTGATTCTCTAAAATTTTAGAAACACCTGTTGCCTCATCTTTGCCATTTCGGAAACAATTAAGTTTAATTAATTCACCTTGACTTTGATTTGAATTAAGATTTTTTCCTAATCTATTTTCATTATTTGAAATTAATTCAGATGCAACATTAAGTATATTTTGAGTAGATCTATAATTTTCTTCAAGTCTCACAATTTTTGTGTTTTTGTATTTTTTGTCAAATTCTAAAAAATTTTTAATTTCTGCTCCTCTCCAACTGTAAATAGATTGATCGTCATCGCCAACGCAGCAAATGTTATCGTGTGACTTCGTTAGAATGTTTAGCCATTTACTCTGTATGTAATTTGTGTCTTGATATTCATCTACTAATATATATTTAAAGTTATTTGAATACATTGTATTTATATCTTTATTATTTTCTAGAAGAGCTACACAATGCAAAATTAAGTCTCCAAAATCACATGTGTTTAAATTTAAGAGTTTTTCCTGATAAATATTATAAATTTTTAATAAATTTCTTTCCAAACTTTCACTCTTTTTCAATATTACATCTTTAGGGTACCATCCAAAGTTTTTCCATTTATTTATTAGTGAAATAATAAAGTTAGGAGAAATTTTTTTTGTATCTATATTTTCGGAATTACAAATTGATTTAATTAATCTTATTTGATCATCTTGATCT
>MDTA01190702.1_pt1 | contig 10678 bp, 9 predicted proteins | sample 811151 | NCBI WGS metagenome assembly MDTA01 (sample SAMN05326648, study PRJNA326480) | marine metagenome | isolation source: seawater | place: Indian Ocean: South | collected 2010 | reverse complement strand
TTGGAATTTTTTTTCTTTTACTAAATAAAATTTCAGAATTATTTTTTTTTATTGCAGAAGATTTTACCAAAATTGTTGTTTTATCTAAATTTGAAATTTTATGTCCAATAAAAACTCTAATTCTATTTTTTTTTAATCTCTCTATATTTTTATTTAAAGAAATATCACTTCCTTGAACCTTAAACCCTAGCTCCTTCATTATAAGAGCTAGGCCGCTCATACCAATGCCACCGATTCCTACAAAATGAATTAGTTCTGTTTTTCCTAATTTAATTTTCATTTATTAAGCTTATCAATTTTTGATTTATATTATTCCATGTATTTTGATAAGAAAATTTTGTCATACTTTGTTTTTTTAACAAAATTTCTTTCCTATCGATCAGGAGATTAATAACAAAATTTTTAATTTCAATGCTTTCAAATTCACTTTGGTTTATTAACCAACAGCAGTTTTTATCAGAAAAGTATTTTGCGTTAAAATATTGATGATTATCTTTAGAATTTGGTAAAGGTATGGCTATAAACGGAATTTTAAGCTCGGCTAATTCAAATATTGTTGATGCGCCCGATCTTGAGAAAGCAATATCTATATCAGGAAATTTATCAAATATTTCATCATCGAATTCAAATAAAAAATTATCAATACGATTTTTATCATAAATAGTTTTTATTTCACTCTGGGTTTGCTCGTCTACAATTTGATGTATTACAAAAACTTTGTTTTGTTTATTTATTTCAATTATTAAATTACTTATTTTCTTATCAAAAAATTTAGCTCCTTGGCTCCCTCCAATTATTAATATCTTTAAAATTTCATTAATTTTTTTTAAATTTTTTGGAGTTTTTGAATATATTTTTTGTCTAAGTAACGGATTGATTAAATATATTTTATCTTTAAAATCTTTAGGAAAATTCTTAAGATCATCTGAATAACAAATTATTTTATAGGCATATTTTAAAAAAAATTTATTAGTTTTTCCAAGAACCATGTTAGGTTCAAATAAAATGATTTTTAAGTTCATAATTTTTGCTGCTAAACATATTGGAAGAGACATATAGCCTCCAGTACTTACTACATAATCTATTTTATATTTTTTTAAAAAAAATAGTGATGTAAATAATTTAAATATCAATAAGACTAAATTAATTGGAAGCTTTAATTTATTTTTTGAAATTTGTGGAGTATTTATTATATGACATGGATAATTTTCTCTATTGATATATTTTAATCCTCTTTTATCAGTAGTTATAAAAGTATCAAAATTTTCTTTAAAATGATCATATAAAGCTAAAGCTGGCATTACATGGCCACCTGTTCCTCCTGTAGTAATTAAAATTTTTTTCATTTTTAATTTAATTTTCTCTTAGTAAAATTTAAAATAATACCTGCTAATATAGATGTACTTAAAATTGATGATCCACCGTAGCTTAAGAATGGAAGTGTCATTCCTGTAGTTGGTAAGATCCTAAGATTTACTCCTATATGAATAAATGATTGAGATAAAATTAATGTAACAGCGCCAACTAATATGAGTTTAGATATATCATCTTTTTCTTGGTAAACTTTCTTAATAATTTTGTAAGAAAATATTAAAAATAAAATCATTATAATAATAACTATAATAATTCCAAATTCTTCAGCGATAACAGAAATAATGTAATCTGTATGAGCTTCAGGGATTCTAGAGTTTAATTTTCCCTCTCCTATGCCCATGCCAAAAAAACCTCCATTTGAAATAGCTTCAGATGCTTTTTCTGATTGGTAATTATTCCCACTGTTTGGATCTAAAAATGAAATAAGCCTTCTTCTAATGTATTCGAACTTTGGTAAAAAAACTATTAAATACGTAAGTATTGAAAAAATTATAGTAAAGAAAGAAAAGAAAAAAATCAAGTTGATACCTGATACAAATACCAAAGTTAGCCAAGTTAAAATAATTAATAATGTTTGACCAATATCTGGTTGTGAAATTAACAGTAAAATTATCGGTAATACTATACCAAGTGTAAAAAGGTATTTTAAATATAAATTATTTTTATTTTTTAAACTCAAAATTAAAGAAATCATTATTATAAAAAAAGGCTTTATTAATTCGATTGGTTGAAACCTGGGTAAAAAAGGTAAGTCTAGCCATCTTGAAGATCCTTTTACCTCAACCCCTATAAAAGGTATCAAGGCTAAAGTGACAAATGTTATTAAAAATAACAAAATTGATATCCTTATTAGAGTTCTTTGATCAATAAAGGAAAAAGATATTATTATCGATATACCTAAAAATATAAAAATCAAATGTTTAAAAAAAAAGTAATATGTATTCGTATTTAATTTATCTGATGCAATGATTGATGTTGAAACTAAAGAAAAAAATAATCCTAATAAAAAAAGTAAAAAAATGGTAAAAAAAATAAATTTATCTACATTTTTCCACCATTCGTAATAATAATTAAATATTTTTTCTAACATCATCTATCTAAATAGTTTTTTTTTGACTAGGTAATTAAAATATTTCCCTCTATCTTCAAAATTTGAAAATTGATCAAATGAAGCGGCAGATGGGCTAAAAATAATATTAAGATTTTTTTTTATTTTTAAATCTAATTTTATTTTTGATATTATTTGATTTAGTGTATTAAATTTTTGTAAACTAATTTTGCCTTTTAAAATATTGGCAAAAAAATTTTTATCTTTTCCATAAATATAACATTTTATGTTTTTAAAATACTTACTTGGCAATTTAAATTTGTCATTTTTTTTTGAGAGACCTCCTAAAATCCAAATTATATTTTTATATGATTTTAATAAATTTAAACTTGACGAAAAACTAGTTGATTTAGAATCATTTATGATAGTAAAATTTTTATTTTTTTTTATAATTTGTTGCCTATAATTTAGTCCTTTAAATGAATTAACAGATTTAAAAATTATTTTATCACTTAATTTAAGTTGTTTTCCTATTTCAAATATAAAAGACAAATTCTGAATATTATTTAAGTTATGAAAATATGGATTAGTAATTTTATTTTTTATCTTCAAAAAATTTAAATTTTTTACTACTTTAAGTTTAGATTTATACTTTTTTTTCGATATTTCTTTCTTTAAATATTTGTTATCATTATCAACAAAACTAAAAGTATTTTTCTCCTGATTATTGATTAATTTAAATTTTGCATTTGCATAACTTTGTATATTTCCATGTCTTTCTAAGTGATCAGGAGAAATGTTTAAAATAATTGCATAATCTGTCTTAAAATATTGACTGTATGCTATTTGATAAGAAGATGCTTCTATTACAAATATAGTATTTTTTGTAACTTTAGTAACAGATAACATTGGTTTGCCTATATTGCCAACAAGTTTAACTTTTTTTTTATGTGCAAGAAGAATTTTATATAACAATAAAGATGTAGTTGATTTTCCATTTGTACCAGTAATTGTTATTTTTTTATTTTTTGGATAAAAATTATAAAAAATATCTAAATCTGTAATTATTTTTTTTTTATAATTTTTTAAGAATTTTTTTAACTTACATTTTCTAATATTTATCCCTGGGCTTAATAAAATATAATCAAAACTAATTTTATTGATTTTTTTTAATTTAATAAAAGGTAAGTTTTTTATAATTTTAAAATCATCAAATATATAGATTTTATTATTTTTTTTTAGATAATTGAAAGAAGCAGAGCCACTTTTTCCATAACCGTAAATTAAAATTATTTTTTTTTTAAATTTATTTTTTAATTGTTGCATTACCTTAATTTGAGAGTAGCTAGACCTATCATTGCTAAGATTATTGAAATTATCCAAAACCTTACAACGACTGTAGATTCAGGCCATCCTTTTTTCTCAAAGTGATGGTGTATTGGGGCCATTTTAAATATCCTTTTTCCAGTAAGTTTAAAAGATATTACTTGTACGATAACTGAAATTGCCTCTAGAACAAATAACCCTCCAGTAATTGCTAAAACTATTTCATGCTTTGTGATTATTCCCACTGCTCCTAGAGAACCTCCTAAAGCAAGAGAGCCTGTGTCACCCATAAAAATTTTAGCAGGAGGAGCATTAAACCATAAAAATCCTATACATGCCCCAATTATAGATCCACAAAAAACAGATGCTTCTCCTACACCTTCAAGATATGGGATATGCAAATAATTCGAAAATACTATATTGCCTGATACGTAACTTATAAATGCAAAACAACCAGCAACTAAAATAATTGGGACAGTAGCTAACCCGTCTAATCCATCAGTTAGATTGACTGCATTTGATGAACCAACAATTATAAAAACATAAAAAGGTATAAAAAACCAACTTAAATTTATTATTAAATTTTTGAAAAACGGAAAATACAAGTTTTTAAGCTCAGGTGAGTTTACATAATATGTTAAAATAAAAATTCCAATTAAAGCAATAATAATTTGACAGATTATTTTAAATTTAAAAGATATTCCTGCAGAATTTTTACTTCTAATTTTCTTGTAATCATCATATGCACCTAGAATACCTAAACTACCTACAATAAAAATTAAAAACCAATTATAATGATTATTTAAATCTCCCCAAAGTAAAGTACCAGAAAATATTCCTATTAAAATCATTACTCCTCCCATAGTTGGAGTACCTATTTTTTTTATTATATGTTCAGTAGGACCATCAGATCTTATGGGATTGTGAATTCTTTTATTAGAGAAATATTTAATTATGATTGGACCAATAAAAAAAACTATTATCATTGATGTAAACATTGATAGTCCAGTTCTAACTGTAAGGTATTTAAAAACATTTAAAAAAGAATAGGTGTCGGTTAAATATGAAAATAAATTATAGAGCATAAATATTTCTCTTTTTAATGTTTGAAACAACTTCTTTCAACCCAGTAGAATTTGATCCTTTGAACATAAAGTGGTGATTATTATCAAAATTCTTAAGTACTAAACGATAAATTTCATTTTTGTTTTTGAAAATTTCACCTTTTTTGTTTTTTACTATATTTTTGAAAGTTTCTTTTACATATTTTCCATAAACATAAATTTTATTTATTTTTGACTTATTGATATTTTTAGCAGCATCAGCATGTAGTTTTTTAGAAAATTTTCCTAATTCTAGCATGTCACTAAGTATCAAAATTTTTTTTCTACTGGTTTGAAAGTTATCAAAATTTTGAACTGCGAAATTTAATGATAATGGGTTAGAATTATAACTTTCATCTGTAACTAAAATAGATTTTTTATTAATATTAACTTTAAATAAGTTTCCTCTTGCATTTGGAATTTTAAAATTTAAAAAAATATTTTGACTGATTTGTTTTAAATTAAAAAACTGAGATAAAACAGTTATTGAAGCTAAGATATTCATTAAATAAGGCTGCAGTTCCTGATTAATTGTAAAAGTTTTTTTTGCATTATTTATTCCGATGACTAATTTAATTTTAGATGATTTTTTTTTCATTTTTAAAAGTCTGATATTTGAAGATCTATTTTTTTTACCAAAACTTATTACTTTTAAATTTTTATTTTTTGCAATTTTATTAAAAAATTTAAAATATTTGTCATCTGCATTTAATATTATTGTTCCATTTGAAACAATATTATTCATTATTTCAGCTTTTGCTCTAGCGATTTGATCTAAATTATTAAAATTTTTTATGTGGGCATATGAAATATTGGTTATAATACCTAGATCAGGTTTGATAATTTTTGTTAATTTATCTATCTCACCTTTTTTATCCATGCCTACTTCGAGTATAGAAAAATTATGTTTTTTTTTTATATTAAACATGCTCAGTGGAACTCCAAATTTATTATTGTAAGAATGTTTAGAATAGCTTGTTGGAGAAAGTTTGCTTAAAGCGAAAGCTAACAACTCTTTTAAAGAAGTTTTTCCTGAACTACCAGTAATTGATATCATTATCGATTTCGTAACTTCCCTTAATTTAAAGGCAGATTCTGTTAGAGTTTTTAAAGGATTATTTACTTTAATTTTTTTTCTATTTCCATTTTTATTCGAATTCACTATACAAAAAGCAGCCCCCTTTTTGATAGCTTCATCTGAAAATTTACTACCATCATTTGATTTACCTTTAATACCAAAAAAAATATCATTTTTTTTAATTTCTTTTGAATTAATTGAAATATTTTTTGATTTTATTTTTTTGCTTATATTTTTTAAACCACAATTTTCATTCAATATATTTAACTTCCAATCGTTAAAAAGTTTAATATTTTTTTTTTAATTTCTTGATTTATTATTACTTTATCAGAAAAAATTATTTTTTTTGATCCATACTGTTGGTATATTTCATGACCTTTTCCTGCTACTAATAAAATATCTCCACTTTTTAAATTTAAAATTGCTTTTGATATAGCATTTTTTCTAGAGGGAATTTCAACTAATTTCTTTTTTTCTATATTTAATTTAATCTGACTTCTAATTTTGTTTGGATTTTCATCTCTAGGATTATCATCTGTTAAATAAACTTTATCGCAATATTTATTTGCTATTGTACCCATTAAAGGTCTTTTTTCTATATCTCTATTTCCCCCACAACCAAAAACTATATTTAAATTACTGAATGGGAATTGTTCTTTAAGATTTTGTAAAGAAAATTTTAATGCATCTGGTGTATGTGCAAAATCTAATATGACTTTTGAATTGTTTTTGATTTTATTAATCTGTTGTAGTCTTCCTTCTACAGGCTTTATCTTTTGAATATTTGAAATAATTTTTGAAAAATTTATTCCACTATCTTCAGCAGCTAAACATGCCATTAAAAGATTTTTGATCTGGAGTTTACCAATTAATTTTAACTCTATTAAATATTTTTTTTTTTTATATTTAAATTCTACTAAAAGTAACTCTTTTCTATAATATATTTTGTTAATATTAAGATCAGAATTTTTTGTACCAATAGTAATTGATTTTAATTTTTTAGAATTACTTATTTTTTTTAATATTTTGGAAGTGGGTAAGTCATTATCAAATATGATAGTTGAGTTTTTTTTCATAAGGAGTTTAAACAGTTTTAATTTTGAATTAAGATAATCTTTGAAAGTTTTGTGATAATCTAAATGATCTCTGCTAAGATTGGTAAAAATTGAACAATTAAATTTTAAATGATCTAGCCTTGATTGTTTTAACCCATGACTAGAAGCTTCTAAAATAACATTATTTATTTTTTTATTTTTTATAATCTGTAAATTACGGTGAAGATTTATAGGATCTAAAGTTGTAATATTAAAATTTTTATTATATATTTTGGATTTTATCCCTAGTGTTCCTATGGATGCAGATACTTTATTATTTATACTTAAAATTTGATAATAAAAATTTGCTATGGAAGACTTTCCATTTGTTCCCGTAACTCCAACTATATTTTTTGGTTTTTTATTATAAAATTTAGATGCAGCATCTGATAATTTTGCTCTCACATTTTTACATCTGATATAAAGGATTTTATTTTTGAAACCTTGAAAATTGTTGTCAGAAACTATTGTTTTGGCTCCATTTTTAATTGCCTGATTGATAAATTTATTTCCATTTTTTTTGGTTCCTTTTATTGAGAAAAATATATCTTTATTCTTGCAATATCTGCTATCAAAACTTAAATTTCTAAATTCATGTAATTTAAGTTTTTTAGGAAGATCATTAAATAAATTTCCAATTAACATTTTGGTAAATTAAATTCTTAATATTTTGTGGCTAAAATAGGTCCAATTTTTTCTATAATATTGCCTGCAATTAGCACTGTAGTCCAACCAGCAGTATTTCTCCAATTTCCCTTATAAGGTGCTCTTCCATCTCTGTAATAATAAATATACTCTTTGGATGGTTTTGGTTCATCAAGCAATACAAGTAAAACAAATTTTGGATTATCAATTGGGAATACTGAAACAAATGTATTTATTTTATCTTTAGTATAATTTCCATTTTTTACTTTATCTGCAGTTCCAGTTTTTCCACCTACATCATAGCCATAAACATCTGCAAAATGTGCTGTTCCCTCTTTAGTGGATACAACTTTTCTTAAAATTTTATTTATATTTTTACTTACATTTGGGTTTAAAATTTGATTTCGAGTTTCAGAATTAGTAGATTTAATAATAGTTGGTTTTATATCATAACCCCCATTAGATATAATTGAATATGCTTTAGCTAATTGCAGTGGAGTTGTTGTAATTCCATGACCAAAAGAGGTAGTTGCTAATTTACATTTTCCCCATCTGAAATTTAATGGTTGACCCACCTCCTCAATATCAAATTGTATTTTATCTAAAACACCAATTTTTTTTAAAAAAGATTTATATTTATCAATGCCAACTTTTTGAGCTATTCTGACTGAACCAATATTAGATGATCTTACAAGTATCTGTTCTGCAGTTAAATTTGTAGGAAGTTTTTCATCATACTCTGAAATTTGGTTTCCAGCACAATAAATTTTCTGTTCTAAATTTTCAAACATTGTATTCGGCTTTAAAATTTCATATTCAAAAGCTGATGCCAATGTAAGTGTTTTAAATACAGAACCAAGTTCGTAAACACCTTTTGTAACTTTATTAGTAAATCTTAAATCATCTAATTCTTGTCTTTTATTTAAATTAAAATCAGGCAAAGATATTAAAGATAAAATTTCCCCAGAGTTTATGTCCATTAAAATGGAAGCACTGCCTGTATTTTGGAAAATTCCCTGAGATTTCAATAATTCTTCCCTAATTAAATATTGCAAATCTGTATCAATTGTTAAGTTTAATGAATTAATATTTTTTTTAAGTTCATCATTATATGACATTTCCAATCCAGATATGCCATTATTATTATCATCAATCTGTCCAACAATATGACTTAATAAATTTTTTTGAGGATAAATTCTTGATATTTTTTTTTCTAAAATTATTGATTTATCTCCTAATAGAAAAACTTGATTTAATTGTTTTTGGGTTATTTTTTTTTTTATGTAAAAGAATTTATTACTTCTTAATTTTTTTTCTATTTCCTCAAATTCTTTGATACTTTTGTCTTGAAAAACTAATTTTAAGTTTAATAATATTCTTTTTCTATCAATAACTAGGTTAGGATTTACCCCAACATTTGTAGTAAAAACAGTTTTTGCAACAATGTTTCCATTCCTATCTAGTATTGAAGATCTGAAATTTGAAACATTTGATACATTTTTGATTACATTTTTTTTTAAAGAACCAAGATAGATTGATTTAATAGAAAATATTATTGCAATTCCAAAAAATAAAAAAAATATAAATGCTACTCTATTAAAAGAAATATTTAGATTTTTTGAATTATTAAATGAAAGTCCACTTTCATACTCTTCCAGTTCAAAAAGATTGTTTTTTTTTTCAATTCTCATTTTTTTTAATAAATTTATTAATAATTATTTCCTTTTTTTTAAATTCTATTGAAGAAATATTTTCTAATTCGACTATAACTAATTCATCTTCAAAATACTTTTTTTGATAATCAAACAATTTCTCTGGTGAAGTTAAATAATTATGTTCTAAAATAACAAGATCGTATTTACTTTGTAGAACTCGTAATTCCTCCTTAGTATTAAAAATTTCTTTTTCAATTTTTTTTGTTGTTCCTTTAATATATGTTGTAAATAGTATTAAAAAAATAATTGGCAGAGTGGCAATAATTCTTCTCATAAAATAATTTTATATTTTCTACATCTAATAAATATTTAAATTTTTTTTTAAAGTCTGAAAAATTATGATGTTCATTTATTTTAAATGCATATCTTAATTTTGCAGATCTTGATGGTGGGTTTTTAATAACCTCTTGTTTATCTGGTAATAAGGCCTTTTTAAATGGTAAATTAAATAATATATTTTTTATTTCCTTCTGAGGTAAATACCTTGATGAATTTTTATTTTGTGAATAATGGTGAAAAAAATATTTTACAATTTTATCCTCAATTGAATGAAAGGTAACAACGGCAATGATGCCGCCTTTTGGAATTAATTTAAAACTAGAAATTAAACCATTAATTAATTCACTTATTTCTTTGTTCACAAATATTCTTAAAGCCTGAAAAACTTTAGTAGAATTATGAATTTTTTTAAATTTATTTTTATATACACTATCAATTATTCCTACTAGATCTTGAGTTTCAATATGTTTTAACTTTCTAAAATTAATTATTTTTTTTGCGATATATTTAGATTTTTTTTCATCTCCAAAAGTATATAAGATTTTATTAATAGATGATTGATCAAAACTATTAATGACATCATGAGCTGAAATTTTGTTAAATCCCATTTTCATATTTAATTTTCCCTTATGTAAAAATGAAAGACCTTTTTCAGAGTCTTTAATTTGATTAATTGAATATCCTAGATCAAATATAATTCCTTTCAGAATGCTTTTATTTAATTCTAAATTATTAACTTGACTAAATTTTTGATTTATAAATTTAAATCTTTTTTTGTAAGTTTTTTCAAAATGTTTTGAGATTTCAAGTGATTTAATATCTCTATCAATTGCAATAATACTATTATGTTTGTTCTCTAAAATTTTTTTTGAATATCCACCTTGACCGAATGTGCAATCAATAAATGTGCCACCATAAAGAGGGGAAATAATGCTGATTAACTTATCTAGCAGTACTGGAAAATGTTTTTCATTTTCCAATTTTATGGTGGCATTCATTTATTTTAGAGAAGACCA
>MDTA01012077.1_pt1 | contig 10678 bp, 10 predicted proteins | sample 811151 | NCBI WGS metagenome assembly MDTA01 (sample SAMN05326648, study PRJNA326480) | marine metagenome | isolation source: seawater | place: Indian Ocean: South | collected 2010 | reverse complement strand
TTTGTTAGCCGTCCAATTGCTAAGAAAAATTTTTTATTTATTTGATATGATTCTTCAATCTCATCTTCTTTGGCATTTCTATTAATTTCTTTTACAGAAATAATTGGATCATATAATAGAGTCAATTTTTCTCTTTCTACTAAATTCAAACTTTTAAAATAATCCATTGTTTCAATAGTCGGAAAGGTAACTTTAAATATTTTTTTCAATGCTATTTTCCAGAAAAATTTTCTGACAAAGTTTAACTGAGGTTTTCCTGAAATTCTTAAAATTATTCTAGTTTTAAATGTAAATAATAAATTCAAGATTAACGGTAAAGAAGTTATTAAATGAATAATTAAATAATCAGGTTTTTTTATTTTTAACAAGTTTTTTAAAGGAAAAAAGCATAGTATAAAAATTAGTATATATTTAAATCTACTTTTAAAAAATCCATAAGATGAAAATTTATTTATAAATTTTAAAAAACATAGACTGTAAATGTCATCTTTATCTAAATTAAAATTAGTTTTATCTTTCCATTCACCGAAAGCATCAATAATTTTTGGATCTAAATATCCTTTTGAATATTTTTTTAAAGATTGAAATGAGTTATAAACTGCTTTAACTGTAGCTACTCTGTCAATAAATGGACACCAATAGTAAACTTGTTTAGAATTATTCATAAAAAATTTTTTTAATATAATTTAGATATAATGAACAATTTTTATTTATATAAAATCTATTTACTCTTTTTTTTGCAAAGTTAGTTTTTTTCATCGTTATGGATTTATTATTTAATGCCTCAAGTATAATTCTTGAAAGCTTATAAGAATTTTTTATTGGGAACAAATATCCACCTTTTCCATTGTCAATAATTTCTGATGGTCCGCTTTTACAATTTGATGTAATTACGGGTAATTTATAATTTGTAGCATCAATCAAAACGTTTCCAAGTCCCTCATATATTGAAGATAAAACAAATAATTTAGATGTTATATAATACCTGCTGGTATTATTAATCCATCCTAGAATTTTTATTTTTTTACTCAAACCCAAATTAATAATTAATTTATTCAAGGAATTTCTTTTTTCTCCATCACCGATTATTAACAACTTGTAACTATCAATTTTTTTATGAATTAAACTAAATGCATAAATTAATGTTTTAAAATCTTTTTGCTTTGTTAAACGTCCTACAGAGAGAATTATATTTTTTTTTTTAATTTTCTTTATCTTAAAGTCATGTTTTAAGTAAGGATTATAGATACTAACTACTTTTTTTTTTGTTAATAACAATTTATTCATTGACTTTTTAGAGCCTATTGAATTTGTAATAATTCCATTTGCAAAATTATAAGTTATTATTTTTAAAGCTATAACCATCAATGACAGAGGTTTGCTATCAGCGAAATAAGTAGAATAAATTGGATCTTCTGCGTTTCTAACAACAACTTTATAACCAAATAATTTTGAAATCAAAATTGAAATAGAACTGCTTTGTAGTGAAAAAACAATCGTCTCTTTTTTTTTTGATTTTTTTAGCTCTCTGATTAATTCCTTTGAAGCATTATAAGCTTTTATTATTCTGTTATGCATAAAATTCTGAATTGAATAAAATTTTATGTAATTAAATAATTTATTATTTAGAAATTTTTTATTATTAAAGTTTGAAGAAATTAGAGTTACTTTGATTTTTTTTTTCAAAAGGAAAGAAATAAAATTAACTAAAATAATTTCAACCCCTCCTCTTTCAAATGAGGGATAAAAAATAATTATTTTCTTTAATTTCATCTGTGAAGCTCAAGATTACTTTTATTTTGATAATTTTTATACCAATTGATTGTTTTTTTTAATCCAACTGCAAATTTTGTAAATTGTTTATGTTTAATATAGTTTAATAAATTTTTATTTGATCCAAAGGTAATTAGCATCTCACCTTTACGTTTTGGTTTATAATTTATTTTAATAAATTTTTTTGAATAAGAATTAATTAATTTCAAAATTTCATTTATTTCTATTGGTCTAGAAGCACAAATATTAAATGTTTTTATTTTTGTGTTTTTTTTTAAAGATAACTTAAAAATAATTTCTACTACGTCGTCAATATATGTAAAATCTCTCAAATATTTTCCAAAATTATAAATACTAATAACTTTTTTCTTTTTCAAATAAGTTAGTAATTTTAAAATTAGCATGTCAGGTCTTCCAAATGGTCCGTAAACCGTAAAAGGGCGAAGTATTTTTATAGAAAAATTCAAATTTTTCTTACTTTTTATAATTTTTTCACACTCTATTTTTGTTTTAGCATAATAATTTATTGGCTTTAACTTTGCACTTTCGTTTATTGGATATTTTTTTTTATCGCCATAGACAGAGCTAGAGGATATATATAGAAATTGATTTATTTTACAATCTTTGATGATATCCAACAAATTCTTTGTGGCCAGGACGTTATTTTCATAATAACTTTTAGGATTTTTAAATGAATATATTACACCTGGTTGTGCAGCAAAGTGAATAACATTAAATGTATCTTTATTTTTCAATAATTTATTTAAATTATTTCTTTTTGATAAATTAATTTTGTGAAATTCAAAATTTTTATATTTGTATAAATTATTTAGCCTATCCTTTTTTAAATTTTTTGAGTAATAGTGATTTAAGCTATCTATGCCTAGAACTTTTATCTTTTTTTTTAGCAAATAAAGAGACATGTGAAATCCAATAAATCCAGCACACCCTGTTATTAAATACATAATATTAATTAACCATTTGAATTATTTTTTTTGCTCTTTCTTTTAAATAATAATTTTTACTAAGTTTAAAATTATTTTTAGAAATTATAAATTGCTTATCTTCTTGATTACTTAATTTATAAATTTCTTGTTTCCAAGAAAATATATTTTTATAATTTTTAATAAATATTGCATTTTTTTTATCTTTGATTATTTCCTTTAGTACATCATAATCTGAGCACATAATGATTTTGCCTACGCTTAAATAATCAAATAATTTTAGTGGAGAAGTATATCTTGTATTATCTCCAACATCACCAGCAGCAGTAATAGATGATACATAGGGCATTAACAAAATATCCATTTTTAACAAATGCTTTGGTATATCTCGATAAGGTATGTAATTATTTAAATATAAATTTTTAATTGAATTTTTAAAATTTACTTTGTTTAAATTATTCAGATCACCATACAAATAATATTCATTATTAATATCAATTTTTGCAAGATTTTTAACTAAATTTAATCCCCTTGAATTATATAATGAACCAAAATATCCAATTTTGAAAAATTTTTTTTTCCTTTTAAAAAAAAAATTTTCTTTTATAGATGATCCACTTGGAAGAACAGAAATTTTTTTTTTTAAAATTATATTATTTGTAACATACTCTTCTTTAACACCCTCAGTAATTGCAATTATCTTTTTAACATTGTTTGAATTTAAAAATTTTATCTTTTTTGTTATAAATCTTACAATTCTTGACTCTATTCCAAGGTCATGATGAAGTTCCATTATTATTTTCTTATTAAGTAAAACTAATAAAAAACATGTGAAAAAATTTCTGGTTATATATAATTCTGGTTTATATTTCAGGCTCTCAATAATAGAAAAAATTGAAAATAAATAATAATTTAAACCAAGTGGAAATTTTGAAAATTTTTTAATTCTTATAAATTTAAATTTATTTTTTACATTATAGAAATTAAATATATTTTGGCTATTTTTTTTTACATTAGTAGTTATTAATATTGTTTCATGTCTTAACTCCGCTAAAGCTTCACACATTTTAACTGTTTGTATGGCGCTAGCTACTGACGAAGGCATAGCTGAGTTAGATAGATAACATATTTTCATTTAAAATTTATATTTTCTTAAAAATATTTGAAGACTTATTAAATTCCATATTAGATAAGGGTCGCAATACTCATTACTGTGTTTACTTATAAGTTTTTGACAATAATCCAGATCCAGTATATCAGATGAATTATAGTATTGTTTACTTAAAATTTTTTGAGCAAAAATAAAAATATCTTTTCTTAACCATGCAGCAAAAGGAGAATTGAAGCCTAATTTTTTTTTTACTTGGAATTTAGTTTTATTTTTATAATTTTTTAACAAAATATTTTTGCTTTTAAAAAATAAACCATATTTTTTATAATTATTAACATTTAAATATTTTTCAATTATTTCTTTATCTAAGAACGGGACTCTGACCTCTATTCCGCTATCACCATAAATCTTATCATTCCGATTAAGAATATCATTTGGAACCCAAGTATCTAGGTCATGATACATAACATTTATTAAATTGGGGTTACCACTTATATTCCTTGTATGATTTAAAATTTGATCCATATTATTTTTTTTAACATTAAAGTAATCTTTATATGCTTTATTTTGATTAACGAATAGATTTTGCTCGCTAAAAGATAAAAATAGCTCCCTTGAATTATCAATAAATAGTCTATTAAAATTTTTATATTTAGTATTAATCTTAAACTTGTTGAATAAAAAAAATTTTTTTAAAATAGATAATATATGTATAGATTTATACCTATGATAACCAGTAAATACTTCATCACCACCATCTCCAGAGAATAGAACTTTCTGATTAATATTTTTACTTAAAATTAAATTTGATATTGAGTTACTATTTCCTGTTGGTTCTTCTACTATATCTACAATTTTTTCGGCATTCTCTTCAAAATCTTTTGCTGTAACTTCTATAGAATGAAATTTGACTCTAAAGTACTCAGAAATTTTCTTTGCTACATCATGGTCCTCTTGATATTTTAAAGAGTCTTTAAATGTTACCGAATAATTTGTAAAATTTGTTCCTTTTTCTCTAAGTAGTTCACTTAAAATTATATTAGAGTCAACTCCACCTGAAAGAGACAATGCAACTGGAACATCAGATAAAAATTGTTTACTAAATTGGGTGGTTATATCTTTATTTAACTTTTTTATATTATAATTCTCTTCAAAACTAAAATTTAAAAACTTTTGTCTTTTGTACAATCCATTTTTAACCTCCACTAGTTCACCTGGTAAAACTTTGAAAATATTTTTAAAAAAAGTTTCTCTATAGTCATTTCTATTAAAATTAGAGTAAGATCTCACAGCATCTTGATTTAATTGTTTATTTTTTAAATATAAAAGTAAACACTTGATTAATGATGAAAACAAAAATTTTTTTGAAGTACTGTCGTAATGATAGTAAAGTGGTTTAACACCGACAATATCTCTAATTAAATAAAATTTTTTGATATTTATATCATAAATTGATATTGAAAATATTCCTGATAGATCTTTAAATGAGTCAATGCCTTTATAATGAAATAATTTAATTATTACTTCTGTATCTGAAGATGTATCAAACTTATAACCAACCTTTATGAGATTATTTTTTAATTCTATGTAATTGTATATTTCTCCATTAAAAGATAACACTAAATTTTCGTAAACATAAGGTTGGTTAGATCTAATTTCAGGGTCTATTATTGCTAGTCTGTTGTGAGAAACCGAAAATTCATTAGAAAAAAAAAAGTCCTCGTTATCCGGTCCCCGACTTGATGTCAATACAGACATTTTTTTTAACAAATTAATATCTTTAAAATTTAAACCATTTATTCCACACATAGGATTTTTTACTTTTTTAAAAGTACTCCATAAATTTTTTTGAAAAGGACAACAAGTATTTCCAAAAAAAAATTATTTCTTTTATAATAATTCTTTGTCATATATTTTTTTTTGTCAGACGATCTAAGTCTTTTTTTCCAATTACCATATTGATAAGTTAAATATTCATCTATAGGATATGGTGTATTAAATTCTTTGTTATAAAAGATTATTTTGTCATATTTTTTTAAAAATATTTCAGGAATATTCAACTGTCCTCTTTTATATTTATTTTCCGTTGGGTGATATGACCATCCTAATAATGTATAGCTACTTACTTCTTCACTATAATCTTTGATACAATCAATTTTAATATTATGTCTGTTTTTATTACAAGAAGTAATGTTAAATCCTCTCATAATTAGCTCATTAATTATTTTATCGAAATTTTTATTTAGATCCTCATAAAGTAGACTTATTTCCACGTCCCAGTCCCATTCAATAAATTTTTTTTCTCTTCTAGCTCCTAGTAAAGTTCCACCTTGAATAAAATAAAATATATTTAAATCATCTAAAATTTTAGAAATTTCCAAAAAACAATCTCTTCTATTTTCCAACTCTTTATTTGTCCTTATTCTTAATAATGAATCCATAATTCAGTTTTGCGATTTCTTTGCTCTAAAACAAATTGTAATAGGATATATTTTCTTTAGTTTTGTTTTAATTAAAATGCTTATAAATTTATCCATTAATAAACAAACATTGAAAAAAATATTGTTTAAAAATGGAATGTATTTTGTGTAGTCAAAAATTAAAGCATAAGATGCCATTAATGGTCCATATCCAAAAATTTTAATTTGTACTTCATTAAAATTATTTTGGCTTAATACTTCATTAATAAAAGCAGGAGTATATCTATTGTAATCTTGTGGTGCGTTATGAACTCTGTAGATAAATGGGGTAGACCCGACTAAATAACCATTTGGTTTTAAGCACCTGTTTATCTCCTTTATGGCATTATTTATATCATATACATGCTCTAATACATTAAAGATCACCACATTATCAATACTTGAGTCCTGGAAACTTAATTCTTTTTCTAAATCCTCATGTAGTACTTTTTTAGTATCGTTTGTTATTTTGTCAGCATAAATAATTTGGCTAGAGTCATTTAGGTTTAAATAATTAGTAAAATTCTTTGAGGATCCTTCAATTGCTCCAAATTCAAGAATTTTCCCTTCTAGTTTCTGTTTTTTAGAATAGATTTCTTGAAAAATTCTATTCAAACTTTTTTTGAAGAAAGTTTCTTTCATAATATAAAGATAATTATTAAACATATATAATTTTAATTTTTTTTTGGTTTAAGATTTTGCTGTATAAATTTAATCAAAGTTAAGAAAAACATATAAGAAAATAAGGTTATAAAATAAAAATATAAATATTTTAAACTCAAGTCGTCATATCCAAAAATTAATAGAAAACCAAATATTATTTCAGATACACCACCCGACGAAATTACGTTCCAAAAAAATAAATATAATACTTTAGAAGCAAAATATTTATTTCTTATATTATTAGAATATTTAAATAAACCTAAATAAATTGAGTTAAAAAAATTAATTTTAGACTCATCTTTGAGATTTATATGGGAAATTTTTGTTCTTAAGAAAAAATGAATTAACGAAACTAAAAAAAACGATATTAAAATAATAATACTAAGTTTATCATTTCTATAAAAATTAAATGCAATAATATTATAAAAAAAAATATAAAATATATCAGAATTTATTTTTTCTAAAAATTCTCCTAACTTTGACGTTTGGTTATTAACCCTTGCCAACTCTCCATCTATATTGTCTAAAAATAAATTTAAAAATAAAAAAATAAATGCAATTAAATAATTAAAAAAAAACAAATAAATGAATGACAGTAGTAAAAAAATAATTGATAACCACGAAATTGTATTTGCGCTTACTTTTGTGTGCTTAGAAAAAAAATAAGTGAAATAAGGAGAAAATTTCATCATTATAAAAAATAGTAAATATTGGTTTTGTTCATTAATAATGTAGGGTGGTCTTGCTATAGATCTGAAATTTTTATTCATTTTTTTCAATAATTTTTTTACTTTTTTTTCTAATCATGGTGCTACTAACATTTTTGGTTCTTGAGAAAACCTTAAGTTTATCATTTGATATTTTGTTTTTGTTATCATCTCCATGAACTAGATAGGTTATTTTATTTTTCCTTAAAAAATTCTCATCAATCATCCACTTCGATTTAATGACTTTATTTACATATTTTATTGATGTTAAAATTTCTTTTCTTTGTTTAAAATTTAATTCAGGTAAATACCCTTTCTTATCAAGAATCTCTTTATCACTTGTCAAAGCAACTATAACATCACCAAATTTACTTGCTTTTTTTAAAAGTCTTATATGTCCGTGATGTAATATTGTTGCAGACAAATCAACTAAAATTTTTTTTTTCATTAAATATTATTTAATATTTTTTAGTATCAAACCTTTTGATTTTCTTTTTAGATGCACTTCACCCAAATGACTTACCACGCACCCATCATTATTACTTCTTGACTGATACATCACTGTTTTGAGATTAGTCCTTTTTAATTTTTTGTTTACATAAGTGCATATGAGAGGCTGTAAATTATCAGGTAAATTCACAATGCTATCAAACTTTTCTAAAAATTTTTTTTTGTTTACTATTACAGAATATTTGAAATCATCATGTTTTTTTAATACTTCATATAACGAACATATAGTATGATATGGACCTGTCATTTTTTTATTTAAATGTGTTTCTATATCTAAATAAAATGAGTTAATTTGATTTTGTGGTTTGTAATTGTAACAAACAAAGGCTCCACCTGTTAATCCAAATAGGCCTTTGCAAGAACTGAAGCCAATTACATCTGCTAAATAATGAAAATTTTCTAGTCCTATTGATGCAGTTGCATCTAACATTAACTTTGATTTGAGAGTTTTACTTAGCTTTTTGATTTTTTTGATTGGTAGTTTCACCCCTATGCTTGTTTCAGTGTAACATGAATATATCCAATCAAATTTTTCAGTTATTTTTTCTGCTTTGTTTATGTCTACATACAGTATCTTTTTAATATATCCGTATGTTTTTTTGGCATTCGAAGCCATGTTAAATAATCTATCAGAATAATACCCTGATTTTATAATTAGAACTTTTCCATATAAAAAATTAACTGTCATTATTTCAAGTGCTAAAGAACCTGAGCCTTGAAATCTAGCTATTTTGCTATGTCCTGAAATTTTTTTTATCCTTGATAATACAAAATTTTCAATCAAATCATATTTTGAATCTCCCCTTCCAAAGCAAGGATCTAAACCCAAGATATTCTCTAGAGACAAACTTGATGGCCCAGGTGTAAACAAGATTTTTGAATTTTTTTTTTTTAATAAATTTTTGTAAACTAATATTTTTATACATTTAAATTGTACCCGGTATTAATTTTAATATATCTTTAATTTTAGTGAGTTTTTTATCAATTTCTAAACTTCTTTGATTTTTTAATATAGAAATACCAGTTTCATACATAGCTGGATATGCTGCGCGCAACATATGATTTGCATATATTACAACATTAAAACCGTTATTAATTAAATCTTTCTCTTTAACTTTATTATAAGTCGAAGGAACGCTGACTAATGGGATTTTATTAAATTGTTTTCTAAATTTATTTGAGAACTCAAAAATTTCTCTAGGATCATTTTTTTTACTATGGATCATAATACCATCAGCTCCAGCTTCAATATATGCGTAAGCTCTTTTTAATGCATCATTCATCCCTTTTTCTAATATCAAACTCTCGATTCTAGCAATTATCATAAAATTTTCATCATTTCTGGATTTGATCCCTGAGGTGATTTTTTCAGAAAAATTTTTAATGGTTTCTTGCTCTTGTTTTACTTTAGTGCCTAATAGAGAATTTTTTTTTAAACCTTTTTTATCTTCTATAATAACTGCTGAAATACCCAATCTTTCCATTATTTTAACATTCATACTAAAATGTTCTAATAGTCCACCGGTATCACAATCAACAATCATCGGCTTTGTTGTTGTATTGAAAATGTTACTTATGTTATTTAGTCTAAAGCTTAAATCCAGAGACTCTGTATCAGGTTTTCCTTGAGAGGTTGAGTCTGTGAGTGAACTAGACCAAAAACCATCAAATTCTCTTATAAAATTTTTATCTTTGACATATATTTGCTCTGCAATCAAAGCCGAAAGAGGATTGTGTGTTTCTAATATCCTAACAATATCTTTTAATTTTAATAATCTTTTAAGACTAGATCTTCTTAAATCCGTTGAGGTTCCTATTAATTTTTGATTAAGAGACAAATTCATTGTAGATATACCTTTAGTGTACTCATACTCTATCAATTTTCCTCCGTAAGATTTTAATGCTTTTATAGCTAATTCTCTGTAATTTTTTAAATAACCTTCTTTCCAATCTGTACCATGAACCAAAATATCAGGTTTAATTTTTTTAATTGCTGGCACATAATTCCACTCTTGTTGCAAAATTACTTTCGTAACACCTTTTATATTTTCTAAAATTTTTTTTCTATTTTCCCAATTTAAGTAGGGCACTCTTTTATACTTAGCAATAATTTCATCAGAAATCAGTGAAACAATTACATCTCCATGTCTACTTGCCTTATTAATAATATTTATATGTCCGTGATGAATTACATCTGCTGACATAGAAATTAAAACTTTTTTTTTATTCATAATTTTAACATTATATATTACTTGTTATTTATTGCCTCATAAAAGTTTTTTTTATTTTTAAAAAATTTTTAGGGCGTGACAAATTTTTGATACTCCCTTCCATAATTTTTACATTCATGAAAACTTTATTACTTGATTTTAAGAAATAATTTAATTTTTTCTCTAAATCTTTTTTGCTTTTAAGTTCAATGTAATTTTGAAATCCTAATGCCATAGATAAATATTTAAGGTCAATTTTATCTATTAACGTTTTTTGACCTCCAACTGACTCATGTGATGA
>MDTA01071431.1_pt1 | contig 10679 bp, 6 predicted proteins | sample 811151 | NCBI WGS metagenome assembly MDTA01 (sample SAMN05326648, study PRJNA326480) | marine metagenome | isolation source: seawater | place: Indian Ocean: South | collected 2010 | reverse complement strand
GCCTGTATTTATTGAGGTGTGTGTAGCCCCCTACGGGCTACTCTCTGATTTTATAAAACCTTGTTATCACTGAGATAGCGAGGTTTTGTTTTTTTACTGTGCCTACCCTTGTGCTTACATTTTGTTTTTAGGATGTTATGATCTAATATTTTTTTAGATGCATCATAGAGATTTACCATTATCATTAACGATTACAGTTACTGGATCACAGAAATATGTTTTTGTAAAGTCGATTAATGTTCTATCGGTTACTTCATTATGAAATAAAACGTTGTATAAACTCTCTATTCCTTTATCATTTGATGCATATGTTTTAAAAAATTCAACATATGTTTTTTCTGTTATAGAATTTTGTTTTAGTAAGTCATACAACATAATGGTTTTTGGACAGTCTTCTTTATAGCTGAGTTCTTCATACAAACAACTTCCATCTTGCTTTTGTGCATTTAAATTATAGTTAATTGCTTTTGTGTCCATACATCCTAAAACAAAAGGAATACAAGATCCATCATCTTTATTCGCACCAATTTTGTAATTATACATAAGCGGATCTGTACACCCATAGACTATAGGAATACAAGATCCATCATCCTTGTTTGCTTTTAAGTTATAGTTTATTGAGTAAATATCTGTACAACCTTGAATTTCGACATAGCAAAGTTTTGAAATGGAAAAGTAGAGTCCAATTATTGCGAATATGATTATTGCAATAAGAGCATACAGATTAATTTTCATTACGCGAAATCTCTTTTAGTAGTAATCGTGATTTCATACCCGCAATTTAGTCTGTTTTTAAGAGTGTTTATAGTGTGTGGATAACATAAACCAAAAAACACTCAAATACGTGAAACAGAATTGATGCAGATATATATAACAGTGAAAGGTGGAGAAAACTCTTCTCTTTTCCCTTGTTATTTATGCGTCATTCGTTAATCAAAACGGGAGCTTTACCATCGGTGATTATCAATTTTGCATTCTCAGATGAAGCGAGTTCTTGTAATACTTGAAGACTTCTCCAAGCTATATTCTTATCAGTCATTCCTTCCTGTATAATCATTTGAGCATCCCTTGTACCCTCTGCTTCAATTCTTTTTTTCTCAGCCTCTTGTCTTGCTGTCTGCAATACAAATTCCATTCTTTGAGCCTCTTGCTCAGCTTTTAATTTATTTTCAACCGCAGCATATAATTCCTCTGGCAAAGAAATGCTTTTTAAAAGCACAGCTTCAACTACAAACCCTAATGGCTCTAAAACCTCACTCATCTGTACTTTTATGGCAGCTTCAATTTCTTTTCGTTTGCCTGAATGCATGTCTTTTGCAAAATACTGTGCTGTTACGTCAGCTGCTGAAGATCGGAATGTGTTTTTAACGATTTTCATACAATTATTCTCACTGCCTAAATTCTTTACAATGCTGATTGCATCTTCTGGATTTATGCGATATAATACAGACACTTCAGTTTCAACATTTAAGCCTTCTTTTGAAGGTAAGTTTAATTTTAGCTCTCCATTTATAGTTCTTGTAGATAATGATATTATCTGAGTTGTTGCAGGATTTCTGAATATTACTCCTTGAGTTCGCGTGTTTTCTTGCAATTTTCCCAATCGCTGTTTTATATAAATATTACCAGGCTTTGTGACATAGCATGATGCAAACAATAAAGGCAAAATAAGAAGTAGAAGTGGTTGTAGATTTTTCATAATTGTAATTTAATGGTTTTTCACCAATTTCTAAACCTACTGATCAAGATTTGGAAGCAGCAATTGATCAATTTTTTGATGGAATAGGATGTCACGATTTTGAACAAATCGAGTCTGCTAATGGATATAATAAATTATTATGGTGTACCTCATCTCAATTAGATGGATATTTTGATTTTTGGATTGAATAAAAACTACTCCACTAATCACTGAAAGAACTTGTGTTCAGCTATCCGTTTTCCTCCTTTGAGCTAGAAATTAGTTGTAAATTTAACAACTTATGAAAAAACTCATAATCATACTTTTACCGCTTTGTCCGATGCTAATCCAAGCTCAACTAATTATTAATGAGGGCTCAAACAAAAACTTTAATTTCATCTTAGATGCAGATGAAGAATCTGAGGATTGGATTGAGATTTATAATACAGCAGATTATCCTATTAATCTAGATGGATATTATCTGACGGATGATGAAGACAATCTTCAAAAGTGGGAATTCTCAACGTATTTCATTCAGCCCCAAGAGTTCTTGGTAGTTTTTTGTAGTGGCAAAGACATTCAACCGATTGAGGGTTTTCAAGAAGTTGCTTATGTTGAGTCTTATGTCCCCAACATGGGTTGGAATTATCATGAATTTGATGAATCCTTCAATTGGGATGGTGAGTCAGACGTATTAGTAGATGTCTGTTCATACTACAACGATGGATACACAAGTAATTCTAGATTTTACCAAACAGAAACGGATTTTGGGTCAACCGTTACTGCTGTAAATGATGGTGGAAACGCTTCGTGTGATGCTTCTGGAGGAGATATTCACTTTCAAAGGCCAAACACTCGGTTTAACAATTATCAAATTGGATATGACGATGTTGTAAATTGTAATACTTGCTATCCTGCTCCATATGGTAATTGGTATTGGGCTGCGAGAAACCAAATGTTATTTAAGGCAGAAGAACTTGCAGAATCAGGGCTGTCAGAAGGTGACATAAATCAAATAGGTTGGGACGTTGAGTTCACTTCAGAAGAGGAGTATACCTATATCACAATCAAAATGAAACATGTGAACTTAGATCAACTAACAGGTCAATTTACCAATAGTCAAGGCGAAGAGTTTCATACAAATTTCAAGATTGATTCAGATGGAGAAAACATTTTACTAGTATCTCCTGAGTTAGAAATCGAGTCCGAACTCTTTGTTGATGTTCCATCTATTTTTACAAGTAGAGGCTCTATGCCAAACGGAAGCAACAATACTTCTCTTTTAACCCTTCCTTCTCCAGGAGAATCAAACGGGGATAGCTTTTTACCAGAAGGTGTTTGCAGCGAACCAATTATTAGCATTGACGGAGGGGTTTATCAAAGTACATTGCTAGTGGATATCATAAATACTGGTGATGAGGAGACCTACGTCTATTACACTACAAATGGAGATGAACCGAATTTAGATTCAGAGTTATATACAGGAGAATCTATCAACGTGTTCCAGTCGTCAAACATCAGAGCAAGAGCATTCAAAGACGGATACATACCAAGCCAAATAGCATCAGAAACCTACCTTTTAAACGTAAGTCACATTACTCCAATTGTTGCCATAAGCATTGAAGACGACCACCTTTACGCTGGTGACGGCATATTTGAAAATTGGTGGGAGGATTGGGAAAAGTATGCTCAAATCTCAGTTTTCGACTCTACATTAGAACACAATCATATGTTTGATAGAGATGTTGCAATGCAAATGGATGGAGGCGCTGGAGGTTCAAGATCAAACCCCCAGCACAGCTTTAGATTAGAGATGGCAAAAGGAGCATTTGATGAAGATCCAGTTGAATTATCATTATTATCAAACCGACCAGAAAGAGACACTTACTCAAGACTGTATTTCAGGAATGGTTCAAATCACTGGTTAAATATTCCCTACAAGGACGCCTGTCTGGTTGACATGTTAACCACCAATACTTTCGCATACCATTCTGCAATGAGGCCGGCTTCAGTGTACATAAATGGTGAATATTTTGGTCTATATGAGATGAGAGAAAAATTGGACGCAGAATTCTGGGCAGAATATGACGAGTATGATGATTACGAAACCGTTGATGTCTTATCCCAAAGCTATTGGTACGATTTAATCCTACGCGCAACAGACGGCCAGGTAGATGACTATTACATCATGTGGGACGAGTTTCAGCAGCTTGACCCAGGGTCGCCCGGTTTTATAGCCCAAGCAAATTCGTATTATGACCTTGAAAATTATACTGACTATATTATCAGCCAAAGCTGGATAGCAAATTATGATTGGCCGTATAACAATATAAAATTATACAGATCTGATGCCTCTGATTTGAGGTGGAGGTTTGCAACAATAGATCTCGAATTGAGCTTACAGCCAGGAGGTTGGTCAGATTGCTACGACAACGGTCTTGAACACGTAAGGAATGAAGGTGAAAACAATTTATTTGTTGGCGCTTGGAACAGGTGTTATGAGAATAACGACTATAGAGTTTACTTCATAAATAGATTTGCCGACCTTAACAACACCCTGTATAATGTCGATAGGCTCCTTTCGATAGAACAGAGATATTTTGACGAGTGGTCATTAGAGATGCCAAAAGAATTTGCACGATGGGGTGACCCATGGGACATACAAGGTCAAATGAATGAATTTTTCGACAGGCACATTCACCTTCAAGAAGAAATTGAGTGTAAAACAGAAGTGGTCCGTGACCAGATTGAAGACGCGCTGGATTTAGACGGTCAATTCGATTTATACCTTGATGTATTGCCAGCGGAAGCCGGGATAATTTATTTAAACACAATTGAGCCACTAGAATATCCTTGGGAAGGAGTTTATTATAAAGGAATCCCAATTGAAATGACAGCTATTGCTAATGAAGGTTATGAATTTGTTGAATGGGTAAGCTCACCTCAAATCGATGATGATCTTAATCCATATTGGACCGGAGAAACCTATAACAATTCTCTAAGCTTTACAGCACTTTTTGAAGAAATATCGGAACATCAAACAGTTTCAGAAGCAGGAAATTCTATTGTTGAAATTTACCCAAATCCAACATCAGATTTTCTTTTTATCAAAACTTCAGAAAGTAAAATCCAAAGTTGGGAGATATACAATTCAAAAGGCAATCTAGTTGATGCAAAAATAAACAGAGTGCTAGACAGACAAGTAAGATTAGATATTGGGCAATTAAGCACAGGAGTTTATAGCATCATAATTAAAACTGAACAAGGGGTCTCAGCTAAACATTGGGTGAAATTATAATTGTAGCCTTAGGAACTAACAATAAACTTCTTCTCTACTGACCCATCATCATAGATGTGGAAGAGGATGTTGTTAATAGTGAACACATTCTCCATTTTCACAAAAGTCTACTGTATTTGGATCTCCATCATCACAATCAGAATCTACTAGGCAACCATCGCAAGCGTCTCCTATACCATCGTCATCCTGATCTGCTTGATCTATATTGTAAACAAAAGGACAATTATCCTCATCATCACAAATACCATCTCCGTCTGCGTCTTCACATCCCGAAATATCACACAAATTTCCAAATTGACCAAGGAAGATTAATAAATCTGAAGTGGCAACAACATAATCTCCATCTAAGTCTCCAGGGCAATCATCATTACAATCTGGGCATTGAACCGATGCTACTCCTGCTGCAAATGCTTCTTGGTTGTCTATAGTTATATCAACAGAAGCTATTCCAGCATCGTAGCCACTTTGGTATTCAGAATTACAATTATTACAATTGTTTTGACAATCTTCTAGTGTTTCATATAATCCAGATCCATTTTCCGGATTTATACATTCATGATTAAAGCAATCCCAAGTATCTGGGCAGTCAATATTTAAATTGAGTTGATAAATAGTTGGACATATATCTTCGTTATACTCATGATATTCATATTCTCCTGATTCAAAGTAAGTCTCATCATTTATCCAAGTAAATTCATTACAAGCATTGGCTTCCTGAATAATGAATTCACTTTCACATATGATCCGAATAAGATCATTGTATATATATGGCGACTTATCAATGTCTTTTTTTCCAATGCTAGAATATGTAGTTGCTAATTGATTTTCAATAATTAACCCTTCTGTTTCTGCCCCTTCTCCAAGGTCAAACCAATAAGCGTCAGCAGACGAAAAGATAACATCCAGATGTGTACAAGCTGGATTGTAAATGATCACTTCAGGTTGCTCAAATAGACTTTCAAAGTCTTCATAATCCTGGCCTATACCGTTTATAACAATATCAAAACTATGTCCATTTTGCCCATCTCCTCCATCTCCTCCATCTCCTCCATCTCCTCCCCACCCTCCATTTCCTCCACGCCCAACTTCAGATAGACAAGTTGTTCCTCCTGCTCCGCCTTGACCGCCTTGACCACCTTGACCGCCTTGACCACCTTGACCGCCTTGACCACCTTCTCCAGAATTTATTTTACAATCTAAAATCTCATAATTTCCATTATTTGTAGCATAGATTCCAAAAGAACCGCCGCCTGCAGTGCCTCCACCGCCGCCATTTCCGCCATTTCCGCCACCGCCGCCACCGCCGCCTCCATTACCAGTTCCATCAAGAACAAGCCATCCGCTTTGACCACCGCCGCCACCGCCACCACCACCACCACTACCAGCTTGACCAGATCCACCAGGTGCGCCTTGTGAACCCAAAACATAATACTCCCCCAATTGGCCAATATTGCCGTTATAACCATTTTGTCCCGTATTTCCCTGGCCTCCATTTCCTCCATTTTGTCCGTTTCCTCCACCGCCTCCACTGCCACCGCTACCGCTATATCCATAGTAATTTCCAGCACCATTGCTGCCATAACTTCCGTTTTCTACACCATATCCTCCCTGACCACCAGCGCCACCAGAATTTCCGCCAATACCTCCATTACCTCCAGATCCACCAGTATTTTCATTGCAAGAACCTCCAGATCCACCTTGACCACTTTGACCGTTTTGACCGTCTAGACCATTATATCCGTCCATTCCATATCCTCCATTTCCAGTAGATATAGAAGTTCTAATAATGTGATAATCTAAACATCCATTCAAATAAATTCCATAATTGGTTGCTTGATGACCCCAAAAAGTACCACCAATGTTTTCAGTAATAATTGAAAGGTCATGAATTTCAAATCCATTAATATTTATTGCATGAAATGCTGATAAAAATTTGTTCTGATTTATATCTGTTGAATAACAACAATTAGTTCTTGTAATAATTGTATTTGCTCCTCCTTGACTGTTTTTGCTCCAATCTTCAGAATTATAGCCACCTTCTATATATAGATTATTAGCAGTAATCTCAATTGAATTTGACATCTCATAATTACCAATTGCAATTTTTATTGTCAAATTTTCTGTCTGTTCTTGAAAAGCTTTTGTAAGTGTGAAAGGGCTGTCTTGTGTGCCTAAACCATTTTCTGAAGCATTAGATGTCACATAGTAAACATCACATTGAGCTACATAAGTTATATTAATCAAACAAGCTAAAGCAGTAAGTATAAGTCTCATAGTTGGTGGTTTTAGACTCACAATTTACAGCAAGTTAGTGTCAGGTGAAATAATGCTTAACCAACTTGACTCTGTCAATGTGTTGATACTTGATTGAGTCCGAACTTTGCTACGCTCAGCATGAGTTCTTACCCTGACACTGAGAGGGTGAGTCTAAAACGAACCCTCTTCTCACAGGAAATAGGTACCTCCTTAAATGACACGCTCGGCCGTCTTAAACGGCCCGAGCTTACAAAGACAAAGGAAAGATGTAACAGGAACTAAGACACAAAGTTCAAGTCCAGTGAGCGGCCATCTTTTTGCTCTAATTTTTTATAGGGGGAAGGGGTGTTAAAAATCAAGATGAATGAGACGTGAGAACGTCGTGTCATTCTTGATTCACTCCGTCAGTAATTGAGTAGGGGATTTGCTGAATTTATCAACAGCATCAAGCCCTTTGATAAGAGACAGAAAAAAGTGTCAGAATTCGGCACAACAATGTGGCTAACCAACGTTCTTAAAGAACAACCGCAAGTGTAATTATTTCACCTCCTCTATTTATTGTACAAATGATTTTATCACCAGGGCTATATTGAGTTAATTGTTCCTGAATGTCACTTAATGAGTTAACTTCTTTAGATTGAATTTTTGTCAACACATCTCCCTGCTTGATACCACATCTATATGCTGATCCATCATTTATTGTATTGTAGATATATACTCCTTTTAAACTATTTAAATCAAATTCTTTAGCAATTTCTGAATTAATTTCAAGAATATTTATACCTAAAAATGCTCTTTGCACTTTACCAAATTCTTTCAAATCAGCAACTATTTTCTCAACCATATTTGATGGAATTGCAAATCCATAACCCGTATTTACCCCAGATGGAGATTGTATTGCAGTGTTAATACCGATTAGCTTTCCATCAATATTTACTAGTGCACCACCTGAATTCCCAGAATTTATTGCAGCATCGGTTTGAATAAATGATTCAATTCCACTTTGACTTATCAAACCAATATCTCGACCCTTTGCGCTGATAATACCAGCTGTTACGGTTGAATTAAGATTAAATGGATTTCCGACGGCTAATACCCATTGTCCAATTTTTGCATCATCTGAATTTGCAAATTCTATAAACTCAAGTCCCTCATTCTTGATTTTAATTAATGCTAAGTCGGTTGAAGCATCCTCACCTAAAATTTCTGCTTGAAATTTTTGTTTATTATTAAGAACAACTTCAATTTCTTTTGCATTGTTAATCACATGGCTATTTGTCACTATATATCCATCTTCTGAAATTATTACACCAGAACCACTTGCTATTTCTTCTTTTGGCATGGCATAATATCCTTTTCCATAAAACGGATGAAGATATTGATAGTATTCATCAGTAACATATTTTGACTTAATATGTACAACTGCATCAATAGATTGATCAACAGCAAATTCAAAGGTGGGCAATACTGATCTTGAAATAGCTGATTGGTTAGTCTCTTTCTCTATAGAATTATTAATTTCTAAAGAGGCATTTACATCATTAAATAGATACGTGTCAACATATTTAAAAACAAAAAATCCTACTACTATAATTAAAATCTTCTTCAAATAATCCATACCATAAATTAAAAATGTTTTTTGTTCAAATTGACTAATGTTAATTGTAAAAATGGTTAATAGATAGAATACAGTTCATGTTTATGAATATTGAATCACCTACTGAGTTTTCAATAGCATCAAGCCCTTTGATAAGAGATGGAAAAAAGTGTCTGAATTTGGCATAACAATGGGAACAACAAATGTTAGTAACCGTCTGGAATGCCTGCATTTACTGAGGTGTGTGTAACCCCCTACGGGCTACCACGTTCCTTCTGAATCACTAGTAAACAAAGGGAACTCACATATTACCAACACTAAGTGTGGCTAAAAGTGTGGCTTTTTTGAACTGTTCATAGCTATTAAGGTTGTGAGCAGTTTTTGCTTTTAGAAACTAACTTGACAGTCCTTATAGAGAAGAGGTTGATTATTGAAGTAAATTGTGAGTCTAAAATCCTAACCATGAGACTTCTATTTACTGCTTTAGCTTGTTTGATTAGTTTGAGTGTGTTTGGACAAAACGATTTTAAATCATATCGACAAACATATTTTGAGTCAAATTTTGGAGTTGCTTTATTGTCTGAAAAGTATCGGCTTTTTGACATATGGCCTGGTTACTCATTTCTTGGTGGAAGAAGAAAATTCTATTCAAGAAACAAATTCACTGATGCGCAGATAGGATTGGCTTTACCTACTGGTGCGACAGCTAAAATAGCCGTGGGTAAATACAATTTTAATAAAGAAACATCAAGTTCTTTTGGCCTTAGAATATGGCCTGCTCATATATATATACAGCATAGTAGACCCTCACATAAGATCAGTGAGAGAAGAGAACGTAGATTTATTAATTTTTTTAACTCAAGCCCACTCAAGCCAAAAAATGTCATCTGTGGAGAATGGAATTTTTCGATTGAAGTTGGAGGTGGAGATATTTCTCCAACATTACGTACTGCTAGCTTTTTTTCAGTTGCTATGGTAACAATAGGGTATAGAACATACATTAATTTAAAATGAAAAAATCACCTTACAAGATTCTGATTTGGTGTGGCTAAAAGTGTGGCTAATTTCAACAATAATGAGGCATATCTCTTTTCTTGTTTTTGCAGTTGCAAATAAGTTATCCTTAGTTTTTTCAAGGGTTTCAGATCATTTGCCCAGTAAATACTGGGCATCCAGAGATTATGCTTTGTAGCCCCCTACGGGCTAGTCTTTGATTTAATAAAATCTTGTTATCACTGAGATAGCGAGGTTTTGTTTTTAGTTATTAAATAGCCTACTGAAATTGACGAGTTGTATACTGCAGTTCCTTCACCTTCATATGATTGAATTATAGGGTTGAATTCTAAACTTAGCCTTAGATTTTCTTTGCTCATAATTGAAAGACCAAACTTCGAGGTCAATGCTGTTCCATAATCTCCAAATAAGTCATCAGCATCAGCACCAACACCAACACCAATACCAGTATAAAAGGAAGCGTTATTAAAGGATTTTTGGAACATAAATTCATAACCCAATGCTATTCCTGTACCATACCCACCAATAGTAGTCCCGATTCTAGGGCAATGATAAATTCTTCTATTCTTTGACATTTCTTCCCCTTTAAGAAGTGAGACTGACAATCCCCCATTAACGTCATCTGCCCAAAATAATCTTGTATTTATACCTTTTAAATGGTCTATACCAAATGTAGATGAAACTGAAATTCCAGGAGCGTGAATTGGTTCATCTGTAGATGCTGGCATTATTTCTATACCACCATTTACATCGATTTGTCCTTTTTCAATTGGTTTAGGGGGTAATACTAATGAGGTGGTATAATGATGGTAATCGCAACTCACCAATATCAAACT
>MDTA01173970.1_pt1 | contig 10680 bp, 10 predicted proteins | sample 811151 | NCBI WGS metagenome assembly MDTA01 (sample SAMN05326648, study PRJNA326480) | marine metagenome | isolation source: seawater | place: Indian Ocean: South | collected 2010 | reverse complement strand
TGGATCTTATAAAGAGATACACCCTAATGATGATGTAAATAAGTCTCAATCAACTAATGATGTATTTCCCTCTGCTACACATATTGCAACTGTAAATGAAATAAAGAAAAGGTTGCTTCCTGAGATAGATCTTCTTATTAAAGCCTTAGGCAAAAAAGCAACTCAGTGGGAAAGCATAACTAAGATTGGCAGAACTCACTTGCAAGATGCAGTACCTTTAACGTTGGGACAAGAAGTTTCAGGATGGATGAATCAGATATTGAATGCCTCTAAAAGAATAGAAAAAAGTTTAGAAGACTTACTTTACATACCTATTGGAGGTACAGCCGTTGGGACAGGATTAAATGCTCCTGATAATTTTGATGTACTTATTACTGAAGATATAGCTAATTCAACAGGATTTAAATTTAAAAGCACTCGAAACAAATTTTCGCAGATGGCTAGTCATGATGAGTTAGTAAATACAATGTCATGTCTAAAGCTTCTTGCAGTATCACTACTTAAAATAGTTAATGACATAAGGTTATTGTCATCTGGACCAAGAACTGGTATTGGTGAACTTGAACTTCCAGATAATGAGCCTGGTAGCTCCATAATGCCTGGGAAAGTTAATCCTACCCAATGCGAGGCAATGGCAATGATTTGCACCCAAATTATTGCATTAGAAGTTGGTGTAACAATGGCCGGTAGTGGTGGACATCTACAAATGAATGTATACAAGCCTCTAATAGCATTCAACATTCTTACAAGTGTTAATCTACTTTCCGATGCATGCCATTCTTGTCGAACCAAAATGATTACAGGAATAGAGCCAAATAGAATAAATATTAAATCATATGTTGAAAATTCATTAATGCTAGTAACCAGTTTAACTCCAAGGATTGGCTATGAGAGGGCTTGTAAAATAGCGCAATTAGCACATAAGAAAAATCTAACGTTAAGAGAAGCATCAGAAAAGCTTGGGTTTATAAATAATAAAGAATTTGATAATTTAATTAATATAAATATGACTCAAAAATAATATTTTTCTAATCGGCCCTCTCTGTCGCTGGGTTTACTGCATCTTTATCTTCAGATATCAAACTTTCATAATCGTTATCCTCTAAAACGGGAAATCTATTAATTAATTTCAAAGCTCGCCTAGCATTATTTCTTAATTTATCACTAACTGCTTCACAATGAGGTATTTGAGAAAGAATATCAACAGTTCTTCTTAATAGTCTTACAATATCACCTTCATCAAGAGACGTGCCTCTTACTAGGTCATTCCATGAGATACCTATTGTCCATTGCTCAACAAGTCCAACGACATCTAAATTCCATAAAACAGGTACATCAATACTAAATCTTTCTTGTATACTAATTAAGTCTTTTCTAATAAAGAATATTTTATTCATTAAATCCTCAGATCCAGATGAAGGAAAGAAATCGCACCATACTTCACGTCTACTTATATCGGTACTAATACCTTGTAGAATTCCAGCTAATTCATGTGGTTCAAGATCATCTAAATGACCACTCATGACTATTAAACCAATCCAAAGTTCATTATCTCCCCGTATAGAAGAAACAGTTCTGCCAATTTCACTTAGCTTATTGTTATTAAAACAACCAAAATATTCAAGGACTTTGGAGAGGGATTTAAAACTATCCCAGTGATGATTTACCTTATGACTTAAATAATTTTTTCTTGTAATAAGTTCAATTTCTAACTCATCAATCCTACGGCGAAACTTTTTTAATTTTTTCCTGTCACCCCATCTATGAGCAGGGTGAGCATCAAGTTCTTTTTCTAAAGATAATACAAGTTCATACTGAGAAGTAACTTCTCCCGCCAAGTCATATTGAGGAGTATACAAATCTTCTTTTTGTGCAATTTTTTCAATGTTTTTAGTTAAAAGGATAGTCTTATCATCTCCAAAACAAGTTTCACCTAATTTACTTAGATAAGGTTTTTTATAGCTATCAACATCTAAACATGATAATTCTGCATGAAGACTAACAACTGATTGACAAGATAACAGTATCCATACATTTTCAATAGTTATACATAAAAGGTACGGGAACTGACCTGAGGTCTCTATTTTATCAACTATCACTGCCGGTGTAGGTTTCTCATTTAGTTGAGGTACTTTAATTGTTACTAGAGTGCCATTACTTGAAAAATTAAGTGCAGAGGTGAGTTCATTCGAGAGCGTTTCAGATGCTTGTTTTTTTAGGATTTTTAAGAGCCTACGCTCCTCTCTCAACCGAGAACGTATTTTTTCATATGCATCAAAATCACTCCAAGGAATATCTTCTAAATTGATCTTTAGGTTTGAAATTTCATTCTCTAAGTTACAAAGCGACTTTTCTTCATCTACTAAATCCAAATCGGCAAGATATCGTCCAAAGCTTCTTTCAATGAGTTCTTTAGCTTTTTTTTCATCATATCTTTGCAAAAGATTCAAAACCATTCCATAACTTGGAGTGAATTGACTAATTAAGGGATCAGGAGGACTGATTGCTAACTGACAGGCCTCTTTAATTCCTTCAAACCGACTTTGAACAGTTACGACATAACCAATTTCATCTAAACCTCTACGCCCTGCACGACCAGCCATTTGCAAAAATTCACTTCCTTTTAGAAGACGATGACCTTCTTCACATCTTTTAGAGAGTGTTAGTATTACTGTACTTCTAGCTGGCATATTAATACCAGCAGCAAGAGTTTCAGTAGCAAAAATAATTTTTATTAACCCATCTTGAAATAGTCTTTCAACAAATTCCTTCCAAGCAGGTAAAATCCCGGCATGATGTGAAGCTATTCCACGCAATAAAGAGTCAATATGAAAACTATCTCTAATACCATCGGGATTTTGTAAAGAATAATCTCTTAATCGTAATTTCAACAAGTTTCTCTCTTTCTTAGAAACCAATATATGACTTTTTAGACTCTTGACAGCCTTATCGCACCCTCTACGACTAAATACAAAAAAGATTGAAGGAAGCATCTTTCTTTCCTCTAGCTGAGAAACAATAAAACCAATTGAGGGAGGTTCTGGATATAAAGGTCTATTTAATTTCTGCTTATTTCTTTTTCCTTTTGGAGGTCTCCAAACTTTATTATTTGGATGAAGCGCAGTTCCCTCATCATTGAGTAATGGATGTAAACCTTTTTGACTACAAAAATTAAATTTCAAAGGGACTGGTCGCATCTCGCTTGTAATTAAATCAGTAGGACCATGTACATTTTCTATCCAATTAGTTAATTGAATAGAATTAGCAATGGTTGCTGACAAAGCTACAAATTGTACAGACGTAGGGCAGTAAATTATTGACTCTTCCCAAACTGTTCCTCTTTGAGAATCATTCATATAATGACATTCATCCAAAACAACAGTTTCAACATCAAGTAGAGGATCATCCTCCCCGTCTACTTCTGCATAAAGCATATTTCTAAAGATTTCAGTTGTCATAACTATGATTGACGCATCTCTATTTAAACTTGTATCCCCTGTAAGTAGGCCAACATTTTCATATCCAAATTGCTTTCTAAAATCTCTCAGTTTTTGGTTTGATAATGCTTTGAGCGGAGTTGTATAAAAAACTTTTTGACCATGCGCAATTGCTCTATATATTGCATACTCACCAATTAATGTTTTCCCAGAGCCTGTTGGAGCACTTACTACAACCGAATGTCCTTGATTCAAGCAATCAACAGCTTGGAGTTGGAAATCATCAAGAGGATATGGAAAAAGTTTATCTAGAGATAAGTTACTCATATTGAAATTAAATTTTGACAGAATTTTTCAAATGTTCTTTATTTATGAGAATAACCTTAAGTTTTCTATAGCTTACACAATATTTGAATAGATAGAAGGTTTAAAGAATTTAAATATAATTAGAGTAAACAGACTTTTTATCTTCCTATAAAAAACTTTTTTGTAATGAATTTACCTAATTACAGAGTTAGGACCCTAAGAACATGGAAACCATCTCAAAATAAATCAAGGCTTGAGTCGATTAACTCAAGAAATGAATTGATATCTTTATTAGACTTAGCAAGTAATGATTATCTTGGATTAAGTAGTCATCCAGCCATATTAGATGCCGCCTTTAAAACAATGAGAGACGAAGGGATAGGTTCTGGTGGATCTAGGTTATTAACAGGTAGTCGTCCAATTCATCAAAAATTAGAGAACGCAATTTCTGATTGGATATCAAGAGAGCATGTTTTACTTTTTCCAAGTGGTTTTCAAGCAAATATTGCAGCTGTTCAAACTTTAGCAGATAGACATACAACTGTTTTCGCGGATAAATATATACATAATTCATTATTAGTAGGGGTACAAGCTAGTAGGGCTAAATTAAAAAGATATTCTCACAATAATCTTATAGAATTAGAAAATTATTTGAGAAATTCTTTTCAACTGTCTCCAGGGAAATCACTTTTAGTTATTACTGAAAGTCTTTTTAGTATGGAAGGCACAAGTCCAGATATTAAAGCTATTGCTGCATTATGCCAAAAATATAACGCAAAATTATTAGTAGATGAAGCTCATTCTTTAGGTGTCTTAGGAGATGGAGGAAAAGGATTATGCTTTGGCATTAATGAATCAATATCAATTATTTGTGGAACCTTTGGTAAAGCCTTTGGGAGTGGGGGAGCATTTCTAGCTAGTAATAATAAAATTGGAAATGAATTAATTCAAACAAGTGGTGCCTTTAAATATACAACTGCTATTGCTCCGCCGTTATGTGCTGCATCTCTAGCATCATTAGAACTTATAAAAGAAAATCCAAAATGGATGAATGAATTGATTACGAATTCTTTTAAATGGAGAAAGGAACTAGCTAGTGCTGGGTGGATTACGACAGAAGGTAATGGTCCTATTATTCCATTAATTGTAGGTAAAGATCAAAAAGCTCTCGAGATACAAGAAATACTTGAACAAGAGGGTTTTCTATGCTCAGCTATAAGACCACCGACAGTAAAAGAAGGTACTGCAAGAATGAGAATTGTTATTCGACGTGGTTTACCTAGTAACACACTGCCAAATTTCATTCATGCATTAAATAAATCATGAAAGAAATAATTGCTGTTCATGGATGGGGATTTGATAGTTCCTACTGGAAAGAATGGGAATTTTTTTTTAAAACAAAAGAATGGATATGGAAAAATTATGATAGAGGTTACTACTCCAACTCATCAACAAAAGCAGAATGGAGTCAATCTAGCGATAAGAAAGTAGTTATTTGCCACTCATTAGGTTTTCATTTAATTGATGCATTTATTCTTTCTAAAGCAACTGATATAATTCTTTTAAATTGTTTTGGGATGTTTTTACCTGAAGGGAAAGAGAGGAGAGCTGTAAAGATTGCCTTAGAAGGTATGAAAAGCAAAATTGGCACAAAAGATGAAAAAAAAATGTTAACAAAATTTTTTAAATTATCTGCAAGTCCAAATATTTACTCAAAAAATCTTATTTCATATATTGATAAAGAGATAAGTGAGTGTGGTCGCCATCGATTGAGAACAGATTTAAATAGACTTATAGATACAAAAGGATTACCACTTGGTTTAAATCAAAACTCTAAAATCTTAGCAATATATGGGAAAAAAGATCAAATAGTCTCAAACTCTTCATCTATATATCTAGATAGTCTTCTGACGTCTTTTTTAATATCTAAATATGAATCATGGAATCTTGATCAAGAAGGCCATTCTCACTTAAGGTGTGATTTAACTATCGAGATAGAGAGATGGTTAAAATATTAATGAATCAATATTCAGAGAATGAGATTCTGAAAAGATTTGATAGCTCAGCAGAAACATATAAATCCAACTCAGATGTCCAAAAATATGTTGCAATAAAACTTGCAGAAGCCTGTAAAACAGAGTCAATTCCTTCAGGTTTATGGTTAGATCTTGGCTCAGGTACAGGTTTACTGGCAGATATAATTGAAACCAAAACTCCAAATCAATCAGTAGTTAGAGTTGACTACTCAAAAAAGATGTTACTTCAACAACATACATCTAAAACTAAAATAATATGGAATTTAAATGAAGGGATTCCTCTTTTTAAAGAAGACCCAAAGTTAATAGCATCAAGCTTCTTATTACATTGGCTTAAGGATCCTGAAAAAAAATTATATGAATGGTTTTCTCTCCTTGAGAGAGATAGTTGGATTGCTATAGCTATCCCTATTTGTGGCTGCTTTGCGGAGTGGAAAGAAGCCGCAGACGAAGCAAGCGTGCCTTTCACCGCAAATAACTTACCTCAACCTAATTCAATTTTAAAATACATTGAGAATTCAAATATTAAATACAATAGGATTATTTCATATAAAGATATTGGACCCAACCCAACTTATCTTTTAAAAAAAATCATAAATGTTGGGGCTCATACAAAAAATCATCAATCTTTAAAACCAAGTCAATGGAAAAAATTAAAAAATAAATGGATAGAGAAAAAGAATGGAGCAACAGTATTGACTTGGCTAATACAAATAGTTTTAATTAAAAAATGACTCAGAATAAAATAAAATTAATAGTTTGTGGCACTGACACAGACGTAGGAAAAACTATTGTAAGTTCTCTTTTTGTTGTTGGTTTAAATGCAAAATATTGGAAACCAATACAAAGCGGTATGGATGATGGATCTGATAGTGAAAAAATTTTATCTTCACTTTCTCTGACGAAAGAACGTATTATTCCTGAAATATATAAATTTAAGGCACCTGTTTCACCTCACTGGGCTGCAGAAAAAGAGGGTAAGCTTATCAAAATAGAGCAATTAATACTACCTTCAATAGATTCAAATTTAGTGGTTGAAACTGCTGGAGGTGTTCTTGTTCCTCTAACCAGAAATTATCTACAAATTGACTTAATAAAGAAATTTGACTTACCTGTCATTCTTGTAGCTAGATCCGGCTTGGGCACAATTAATCACACCTTACTGACAATTGAAACATTAAGAAGAAAAAATATAAAAATCATAGGTATTATTTTAAATGGCAAATTGCACGAAGACAATCCAAAAACAATTGAAAATTTTACCAATGTAAAAGTATTAGCTCAACTACCTTTTTTACAAAGAGTTTCTTCTTCTTCATTATTAAATTTTTGGGAAGAGCAAAACTTAAAGAGAAAGTTAAATAATTTTTTTAAACTTTAAAAAAATTATTTAAAATTCACCTTGATTTAAGGGACAAGATCCAGATTTCAAAGATACATAATTCATAGCATTTTTAAGGCTCCATCCACTTTTTAGGTAATCACGGATCATTTTTATTTGAGATGGAGTCCATCCTCTTAATTCAAGATTCACCCTGAGACTAGTCCAGTGACCATCTGGGTAAATTTCCTTATGAGTAGTGCCATATTTAGAAAAACTATTCAAAATAGACTTTGGAGGAAGAAAACGACCTGAATTTTTAATTTGATTCCTTTTAATCATTTCTCAAGGAATTAATTACACAACAAAAATATGACAGAAAAAATTTATTCTGACTTTAATTATTCGGAAAATCACTTTGATAGGAACAACCATTCATCATTGAAAAACATTTGGCCACCTTTTTCACAACTCAAGGAGTTCACAAATCTTGGGCAGGTAATTTCAGCTAATGATGCAATTTTATATCGAGAACAAGGAATCCCATTAATTGATGCTATTAGTAGTTGGTGGGTAACTTTGCATGGGCACTCAAATCAATATATTGCAAATGCAATTAGTACTCAGGCTTTAAAACTTGAACAGGTAATCTTTGCAGATTTCTCTCATCCACAAGCAGAGTTACTAGCAAACCGATTGAGCTCAATCACAGGTCTTGAGAAATTATTCTTTTCAGACAATGGATCTACTGCAGTTGAAGTAGCTATTAAAATTGCTTGTCAATATTGGGTTAATAAACAGCAATCACGTAAACAAATAATTGCATTTGAGGGTGCTTATCACGGAGATACTTTTGGAGCAATGGCCGTAGGTGAAAGAAATATTTTCAATGCACCATTTGACAAAATGCTTTTCCCCGTAGAAAGAATCAAATGGCCAGAGACATGGTGGTCTGATGAAGATGTCGAAAATAAAGAAAAAGATTCATTAGATAAGCTTGAAAGACTTCTTGAAGAACCAACAATTGCAGTAATACTTGAACCTTTAGTGCAAGGAGCAGGAGGGATGAGGATGGTACGTCCATCATTCCTCAAAGCAGTAGAAGAAAAAGTCAAGGAAGCAAACTCTCTCCTCATAGCAGATGAGGTCTTAACTGGATTTGGGAGGTGTGGCTCAATTTTTGCGTTCAAAAAAGCCAATATAAAGCCCGACTTAATCTCTCTATCAAAAGGTCTGACAGGTGGTTTTCTACCTATGGGAGTAACAATGGCAACTCAGGAAATATTCAATTTATTTGTAGGAGACAACCCAAACTTAACTTTTTGGCATGGGCATAGCTTTACGGCTAATCCACTAGGTTGTGCTGCCGCAAATGCAAGTTTGGACTTACTACTAAATAATCCTCAAAAATATAAAAATTATGAGAAAAGACATACTTATTTTATGAATGTATTAAAAAAACATCCCAAAGTGTCAAGACCTCGTATTTGTGGGACTATTGCAGCATTTAACATTAAAGCTGATGGACCAAGTGGATATTTAAATCAATCTGGTAAAGCCCTAAAAGAATTTGCTGTCAAAAACGGAGTTTTTATAAGACCTCTTGGTGATGTTGTTTACCTTCTTCCACCATTATGTTTGACAGATGAACAGTTAGAAAAATGTTATTTAACTATTATTAATTGGCTTAACTCTATTTAAGAAATACTCTCATGGGCCTTCAATTAATGCTGTTTGAACATCTTTCCGAGAAAGACCATAAGGAAAATTACATTGATTAGTTTTTCCATCCTTACTCCATAATATTGTCAAATTTTCTACATTCATTTTTATTTCAGCGGACCAAGAGGGCATACTCCAATTCCATAAACAGGGGTCATTTTCGCTTGGTTTTGCCCCAAGCTCATGCAGCCATCCCTCTAACGCTTTTAAAGAATGCTGATTTAGAGGAGTTTCACTCGGTGGCAACAAACTCATGAGTCAATATCGATCTATTCACTATAACCATTTGATTTGAGGTATCGAGCCAAGCTGGACGAACCATTAATTCTTTACCTTGCTGCAAAGCAAAACCAATACAAACCATCAAACTTATTAATAGAGTAGTCCCAAGCAAAAGCAATGAGAATAACTCGCCACCCGAAAAGGGTCTTCTCTCTCCAATTGAACTCTTTTCCAAATAAGTATTTCTAAGAAAAAAATCAGACTTTATTTTAAATTTCTCTTTTTTTAAGTTTTCTTTATTTAAATTCAAATCGTATACTTTTCTCAAAGCAGGATCAGAAAGCAACTCATAAGATTCGCACACTTGTTGGAAACGCTTTGCTGCCTCTTCCTGAGGTAATAAAGTTGTATCTGGGTGAAGTTCTTTACTAAGTGATCTAAAGGCACTCCTAAGGACCTCACTATTGGCACTTGGTGATACACCAAGTATTTCATAATGGTTTTTTGAAAAAGTCAACTTATTAAAATTTTGGTATACCTTCGAAGAGTGAAGAATTAATCTTTAAAGCCCTTTTAGATTAATAGCAATTTCTGAGAATTTGTATATGCCATTTAATACTTCAAACGGTATGCCATGTACATCATTATGGAATCAGATGAAATGGTCACCCTCTTCTGATCAAGTTAATAAGTTTATAAAATATCAAAATCTTTTAAAAACATGGAATCAAAAATTAAATTTAACAAGATTAATTGATGGACAGGACTACTGGGTTTTACAGGTCTTTGATAGTTTATGGCCATTTGAAAGTGAAATAAATAACCAAAATAAAAAATATAAATTGATTGATATTGGCAGCGGGTGCGGCGTCCCAGGCATAGTATTAGCTATTGCGATGATAAATTCAGAATTTGTTTTAGTTGAATCAATTAAAAAGAAAGCTATTGCGCTGGAATCAATTGTAAACGAATTAGGTTTAGACAATCGAGTTAAAGTTATAAATAACAGAGCAGAATTAGTTGGTCAAAATAAAAATTATAGGGGTTCTTTTGACTTTGCATTAGCTAGAGCTGTAGGAAAGGTATCTGTAGTCGCAGAATACTTAGTTCCGTTAGTACTAAGAAACGGTAGCTGTTTTATTTATAGAGGTAAATTAATAGAAGATAATGAAAATAAATTTTTAAATCAAACATTAAGTTTATTAAATTCAGAGGTCAATGAAATTAAAAAAATCAATCTTCCTTTCGGGAAAGGAGAGAGAAATATAATAAAAATTAAACCAAATAATATTTGCCCAGATACTTACCCGAGGAAAGTTGGTTTACCCTCTAAGAAACCTTTATCTAAGTAGATATTGATAGTCTTTGTTGAGACTTCCCACCAATTTTTTCTCTCAAATTTCTTAAAATATCAGGTATTTCATTTACCCAAGGGCTATCCCTTAATGAGTCTCTTAAATTTTTTTCACTTACTGAAAAATCAAGTTGATCTGCATTATTACCTGGGAACCAATGTCCTGCATTACCAAGTAATCCATAACGAGCTCTAGAGAATTCTTTCATATCCCATGCTTCAACCAAATTGTATAACCACAATAGTGAAAAGGCTAAAATTGCCCAAACTAAAAAGTTTTTT
>MDTA01124974.1_pt1 | contig 10681 bp, 8 predicted proteins | sample 811151 | NCBI WGS metagenome assembly MDTA01 (sample SAMN05326648, study PRJNA326480) | marine metagenome | isolation source: seawater | place: Indian Ocean: South | collected 2010 | reverse complement strand
TAAAAACAGTCTTAAGTTTGTCTTCTGGGTTAACCGCTTGAGCTTAAATGTGAATTTAAGCCTAGAGAAATGACATCTTAAATGACAGAACCCGGCTTATAGATTGTCTGGCAAAATCCATTTTTAATTGTTCTGCTTTTGTACTCATAATACTAATACAAATAAATTGACTATTCTTTAAAAACCCATAATATCCCAATAAATCCCATGATGGAGGGTAATTTGAAAATAAATAGTAAAAAAAGGTTTTTTATAAAAAATGTTTTTATCGAGTTACGAAAACAAATTAGACAAGAAAGGTCGTGTATCAGTGCCTGCTACTTTTAGATCATATTTAAATTCTTTAGGTTATAATGGCTTTATAAGTTATCCATCTTTTAGCAACCCAGCCTTAGAGGCTTGTTCTCAAGACAGAATTGAAAAACTTTCAAATACAATCGACTCTTTAAATCCTTTTGAAGAAAAAAGAGATTACTTTGCAACATCAATTTTATCTGAAAGTGAAAATTTACAATTTGATACTGAGGGAAGGGTATCAATTTCAGAAAAGTTATTAGTTCATGCAAAAATTAAAACTACTTTGCTATTTGTAGGCCTGGGAAAGACATTTCAGATTTGGGAACCAAAAAACTTTGAAAAATTTAGAATATTGGCAAGAAAGAAAGCTTACCAAAATAGATCTAATTTAAAATGGGAAAAAAAACAGAAAGGAGAGCTGTCATGACTATTAATGTAGGAGGAGGAGAATTAAAGGAGTTAAAACCAAGAATATTAGTAATTGGAGTTGGAGGAGCTGGTGGAAATGCAATCAATGCAATGATTGAAGCTGGAATGCAAGGGGTTGAATTTGTTGCTGTAAATACTGACGCACAAGATCTCAAAATGAGCAAAGCTGATGCTAAAATTCAAATAGGAATGAATTTAACAAAAGGTCTTGGCGCAGGTGCTAAGCATGATATCGGTCAAGCTGCTGCAGATGAGTCTCTAAATGAGATTGTAAATTATATACAAGGTAGCAATATGGTTTTCATTGCGTCTGGAATGGGTGGAGGAACTGGTACGGGCGCCTCTCATGTTATTGCAAAAGCAGCAAGAGAAATGAATATTCTTACCGTAGGTGTAACAACTTTGCCTTTCTCTTATGAAGGTCCCAAGAGAATGAGAAGAGCTGAAGCAGGTCTAGAAGAATTAAAAAAACACTTAGATACAACAATCGTAGTACCAAATCAAAATTTATTTAAAATAGCAAATGAGTTAACTGGATTTGAGGAGTCTTTCAGTTTATCCAATGATGTTTTAAAACATGGTGTTCAAAGCATAACCGATCTTATGGTGAGACCTGGTATGATTAATTTAGATTTTGCAGATGTGGAAACCGTTATGAGTTCAAGTGGGAAAGCAATGATGGGAACTGGAGAAGCAGATGGGGAAAATAGAGCAATGGCTGCAACAGAATTAGCATTAAACAATCCATTGATAGATGAGTATACATTACAAGGGGCTAAAGGTTTATTAGTAAATATTACTGGAGGTAGCGATATAAAACTTTTTGAAGTAGATGCTGCTGTGAACAAAATTAGAGCTGAGGTTGATCCTGAAGCAGAACTAATATTTGGAGCTATTAAAGATGAAAACATGAATGGTAAAATAAGAGTTTCAATAGTTGCAACTTCTTTAAAAGGTTCTACAGTCATACAAGAACCTAGAACAGTTTTAAACTTAGTCAACGGGCCAAATAATAGATCCACTAATTTTTCAGAGCATTTATTTTCTAAAAGCAATTTAGAAAAAAATGTTGTTAGTTCTATAGACGGAGCAAATGCATTAAAACTTGATGAGACATTTGAGATCAAAAATATTGAGGAACAAAATACTCTTATAAACAATTATGAAAGCAATGAAGAGAATCAAATACAAAATGAAAATCTTGATAAAAATCACAGCATGGATGAACTTCCTACAGGAGTTTCTATTGAGAGCGCTTCTTATATGGAAAATAATGTTGAAGAAGAGCACACCCCAAAACTTTTTTCTGATGAGCAAAGTCAAATGGATTTAGATCAAAATGATTTAAAAAAAGAAGATGATGGAGCACAGAATTTATTTGATCAAGAAACTAACGAAGATGAAGATTTCGAAATCCCAGCGTTTTTAAGAAGACAAAAGTTTTAATGATTAAATCAAAGATTAATGAAAATTCAAAAATCATCACTGGAAATTTCTCATTTTCCAGTGATGTTGAGTGAAGTCCTTAAAATTTCAGAACCAGAAAAAGGTGGAATTTTCATCGATTGTACATTTGGTGGCGGAGGTTACTCTAAAGCTTTATTAAATTTTCCTCGAACCAAGGTTATTGGAATTGATAGAGACTCAAAAGTCACTACTCTAGCTAGAACTTTAGAAAATAAATTTCAAAAAAGATTTAAATTTTTTAATTTAAAATTTAGTGAATTAGATAAAACAACTAAAAATTCTAGAGAGGTGGATACGATAATTTTTGACCTTGGTCTTTCCTCTATTCAGCTTAACGATCTTAAGAGGGGATTTTCTTTTCGATCAAAAGAAAAACTCGATATGTCAATGGGCCTCTCAGATATTTCAGCTCAAGAGGTAGTTAATAATTTAAGTGAAACAAAACTAAAATTAATTATTAAAACATTTGGAGAGGAGAGAGAAGCTGCAAAAATAGCTAAAAATATCGTAAAAGCAAGAATCGAAAAAAAAATTACTAGAGTTGATGAGTTGGTAAGCATAATAAAAAAAAGCAAAAAAATCAAATACACAGGCAAAATAAATCCAAGCACTAAAACTTTTCAAGCCTTAAGAATATTTGTTAATAAAGAAACTACCGAGTTAATAAACGGAGTTATTAAAGCAACAAAATTATTAAAGCCAGGAGGAAAAATTTTAGTTGTAAGCTTTCACTCAATAGAAGATAAAATAATTAAGTATTTTTTTAGTAACTTTTCTCAAAATAAATCAAAACCATCAAGATATTTACCTGAAGATCAAAATACAAATTTAGTTTTATTTGAGAAATATTATAATAAAATTATAACCGCATCAAAAAATGAACTTAATAAAAATAATTCTTCACGTTCTGCAAAACTAAGATATGCAATACGAAATAAAAATGAATTCTTTTTTCCAGATAATTTTGTTCAAAAATTTAAAAGATATTTACAATTGGAGGCAAAAGATGATCAGGATTAAGATTATTTTATCAATTACAGTTTTTTCTTTTCTTTTAATTTCAACATCAATAATTAAAAATCAAACAAGAGAAATTGAAAAAAAAATTTTAAATTTTAAACAAATAATCAATTCAAAAGAAAAAGATTTTAATGAATCACAACTTGATTTTTACTATTTAACTTCACCTTCGGTAGTAGAAAAGAAAATAGAGTTGATAGATAATAAACAATATATTCCAATGGAAAGTTCAAATATATTTTTGAAAATGGATGATTTTACTGATTTAGAAAAAAAAATTGTTATTCAAGATATTGAAAATGAAAAAAAAATTAAAAAAAAATAAAGATTTTAACATAAACCAATCGAGTTTTTATTTTGAAGACTATTTAGAAACAAATAAAAAAAATAAAATTCTTAAAAAAAATAACATTTTCCAAGATAGAATTTATATATTATTTTTTTTGTTCTTTTCACTTATACTTATCTTTAGCATTAGAATAATTCATGTTTCTTTAAATAAAGTTGAATTATTTAATCAGGAAAATTCTAATAACAAATTTCATTTACAAAGAAGAGATATAATAGATAGAAATGGATCGCTAGTATCAAGAAGTATAAGGTCATATCATGCTGCAATTAACCCAAATCTAGTAAAAAATAAGGAAAACTTAATTATTAAATTAAGATTAAATTTCCCTGAGTTACCTATTAAAACGATTGAGAAAAAAATTAATTCCAATAAATATTTTTATTTAAAAAAAAGAATTAATCAAAATGAAAAAGAAAAACTATGGAGTTTAGGAGAAAAAGGAATAATTTTTGAACCGTTTCAATCAAGAATTTATACTAATTCAAATCTTTTTAGTCATGTAATTGGTCAGGTTGATTATGATAATTTTGGAATTTCTGGAGTTGAAAAATATTTTGATAGAGAATTAAGAAATAAAGAACTTATAAACCAACCACTGCAATTAACTTTAGATACTAATATTCAATATTTGGTAAGCAAGGAATTGAATAAAGCCTTAATTACTTTTGAAGCAACAGGAGGAGGGGCATTATTAATGGATGTTAAGAATGGTGAAATTTTATCGTTAGTTTCTTTACCAGATTTTGACATAAATTTAAGGGCTAATCTTAAAGATAAAAATTATATTAATAAGTTAACTAAAGGAGTTTACGAGTTAGGCTCCATTTTTAAAACATTTACAATTGCCTTAGCTTTAGAGAATGAATTAGTGAAACCTGAAACAATTATTAAAAATATACCTAGGTCTGTTAAATGTTCTAGACATACCATTTCAGATATAAAAGAATTTCCAAAAAATCTTTCTGTTGAAGATATTTTAATAAGATCTTCAAATATTGGAACATTACTAGTAGCTAGAAAAATCGGAAAAGAAAAATATAAAAAGTTTATCGAAGATACCAAGTTGCTTAAAAAACCTGAAGTACAATTAGAAGAGGTAGGAAAACCAATTAATTTTAATTGGAACAAATGTAAATTGGAAACCGTTTCTTATGGACACGGTATCACAACAACGCCACTACAAGCTACAACAATATACGCTACACTTGTAAATGGGGGAAAAATTATTAAACCTACTTTAATAAAAAAAGATTATGAAAAAAAATTTGAAAGATTGGTCTCAGAAAAAACAAGTAATAATATTAATAACATTCTTAGAAAAGTTGTTACAGATGATGAGGGGACAGCGAAACTTGCTGATATCGAGGGTTATTACGTTGGGGGAAAAACTGGAACTTCTCAAAATTATAAAAATAAAAATGAAAATTTAAATACTTTTATATCTGTTTTTCCTTCACAAAATCCCAAATATGCTCTGCTAGTAATGCTAGAGAATCCTAAAGTAGCTAAAAATTTAGTTTACAATTACAAAGGCATGAAAATAAAAGCTTTTCGTAATGAGGCTGGATGGAACTCAGTATTTGTAGCCGGCAAAATAATAAAAAAAATTGGACCAATTTTAGCCATAAATAATAAAGATTTTGATTATCAATATGTTGTTAAAAAAAATAATTAAAAACCTTTCGAAAGATAAAAAAAAAACTAAGATACAATGACTTGCAACTAATAGTAAAAAAGTAAAAAAAAATTATATATTTTTTGCTATACGAGGTTACAAAACTAATGGAGAAAAATTTATTAAAGAGGCCATTAAAAGAGGCGCAGCAGCCATAATTTGTTCAAAAAATTTAAAATTCACAAATCAAGAAATTCCAATTATTAAAACGTCGAACGTAAGGCTCCTTTTAAGTAAAATTTCCTCAGAATATTTTAATTTAAAACCAAAAAATATTTTTGCTGTTACAGGCACTAATGGAAAAACTTCAGTGGCGGATTTATTTTACCAAATTTTAAGTTTAAATAATGTACCAGTTGCATCAATTGGAACCTTAGGGATAAAATATAAAAATAAAATTATAAAATCAAAACTTACTTCTCCAGACACAATTTTACTTCATCAATCGCTTGAAAAAATAAAAAAAAATAAAATTGATAATGTTATAATTGAAGCATCAAGTCACGGTCTTCACCAAAACAGGCTAAACCATTTAAATTTTAAAGCAGGCATTTTTACCAATTTTAGTCAAGATCATTTAGATTATCATAAAACAATGCAATCTTATTTAAACGCTAAATTAATTTTATTTAAAAATATTTTGTCAAAAAATAAAAAAGTTATCACTGATAAATACATGAAAAAATTTTCAATTTTAAAAAAAATTTCAAAAAAAAATAAATTAGATTTAATAGATATAAATTCTTTAAAAGAAAAGTTGGATAAGGCTACGAATTTTAAACTTAATGATATTCAATTAAAAAATTTATCTATGGCAGTTGCTGCAGCAAAACTATGTAATTTAAAAGAAAAAAAAATTTTTAATTCATTAAAAGGAATAAAAGATGTTAGCGGAAGATTAGAGCTTATTAAAATTTTTCCTAACAATGTAAAAGTATTTGTAGATTTTGCTCATACACCAGATGCATTGTTAAAAGTTTTACAAATATTAAAAAAATCATATGGGCAGGATATTTCTTTAGTATTTGGGTGTGGTGGAGATAGAGATTTTAAAAAAAGACCATTAATGGCTAAGATAGCAAGCTCAAATTGTAAGAAAATTTACATTACAGATGATAATCCGAGAAACGAGAATCCAAATAAAATCAGAAATGAAGTTATAAAAAAAATAACTAATAAAAACTGCTACAATATCGGAAATAGGTCTAGAGCAATTAGAACAGCAATTTTTAATGGCGAACCAAATGATATAATTCTTGTTGCCGGAAAGGGTCATGAGGAGGAACAAATATACAAAAATAAGACTTTTTTTATTTCAGACAAAAAAATAATAAAAAATATTAGAATAAGAAAAAATAAAACTTCCGTATCAAATCAAAATTTTTTTCAAAATAAAAAAATTTTAGAAAATATTAAAAAAGGCTTCAAAGCAAAAAATTTTCACGGGCTAGCCATAGACTCGAGAGTTGTTAAAAAAAATAATCTATTTCTTACAATCAAAGGAAAAAAAAATAATGGTTTTGAATTTATACCAGATGCAATTTTAAAAGGAGCTAAATATATTATTTCATCAAAAAAATCTAATAAATACAAAAAAAAAATCATTAAAGTTAAGAATGAAATAAAATTTTTAAATAAATTTGCTTTAGCCAAGAGAGAAAAATCTAAATCTAAAATCATAGCCATTACAGGAAGTGCCGGCAAGACTAGCTTGAAAAATTTAATAAAAGACTTACTAAAAAAATACGGACAAACGTTTTGCTCTCCAAAATCTTATAATAATCACTTTGGAGTTCCTTTAAGTTTGTCAAATTTAAAAACAAACGATCAATTCGGAGTCTTCGAGGTGGGAATGAGTAGGGCTGGTGAAATTGATAAACTTTCAAGACTTATCAAACCTCATTTTGGTATTATTACAAATATTGGAGAGGCACATATAGAAAATTTTAAAAATTTAGGTGGGATAGCTGCAGCTAAAGCAGAAATTATTAATAATATAACGGAAAAAGGGACATTAATTTTAAATCGTGATGATCAATACTTTAGTTACTTAGAGAAAAAAGGAAAGTTAAAAAACCTAAAAATAGTTTCTTTTGGAATGAATAAAAAAGCTGATGTTTATCCAATAAAAATTTTTAAAAGAAGAAATGTAAATAAATTGGTAATTAGGATTAAAGAAAAAATTTTAAGTTTCGAGACCAAAAATTTAAATATTTATAATGTTTTATCTTCTCTAGCGCTACTAAATGAGTTGAATTTAAATTTAAAAGTCATTCTTAAACTATATAAAAATTTTGAACCAAGTGAGGGCAGAGGTAAAATTCATAAAATAACCAGATACAATAAAAAATTTAAACTAATTGATGAAAGTTATAATGCAAATCCGCTCTCTGTTAAAAATGCAATTAAAAGCTTCAATTTAATAAAAAAGAAAAAATTTAAAAAATATCTCTTTCTAGGAGATATGCTTGAATTAGGAAAAAAATCTGAAATTCTACATAAAGATTTATCAAAAGTTATTAACAATTCAGATATAGACAAAGTGTTTATTAAAGGTAGCAAAACACTCTCTACCTATAAAAATATTAATAAAGTAAAAAGAGGAAATATATTTCAACACGACGAAGATGTGGATTTTACTTTAAATGATATTATAGCTAATAATGATTATTTAATGATTAAAGGATCTAATGCAACAGGCTTAAATTATTTAAGCAAAAGGATGATAAAAGGATAAAAATGTTATTTCATATTTTTACATCACTAGTTGATCAATATTCATTTCTCAATGTTTTCAAATATTTAACTTTTAGAACTGGATTGTCAGTAATAACCTCCTTAGTTGTTGTTTTTATAATAGGTGCTCCGCTTATTAAGATTTTCTCTGAAAAAATGATTACAGGCCCTATAAGGCAGGACGGGCCTATAGACCATATAGTTAAAAAATCTGGAACTCCAACTATGGGAGGTGTAATAATTATCATTGGTATAATTTCAAGCACATTATTGTGGGCGGATTTAACAAATATTTATATTTGGACATTAATGTTTGTTTCTTTAAGTCTCGGAGGATTAGGTTTGTTAGATGACATGCTTAAGATAAAACTCAAAAACTCTAGTGGTTTAAAATCAAGATATAAGTTTACAGGTCAATTAATTATCAGTGCGTTAGCTATATTTATATTAGTCAAATACTCTAATCATGAATTTCTATATAATCTTTATTTTCCTTTTTTTAAAAATTTAATTTTATACATGGGACTCTTTTTTATTCCATTTGGTTTATTTGTAATTATTGGTGCCTCAAATGCAGTAAATTTGACAGATGGTCTTGATGGTCTAGCTACAGTTCCTGTAATGTTAGTGGCGATTTCTTTCACTTTTATTTCTTATGTTGTAGGAAATACAATTTTCTCAGAATATCTCCAAATTCAATACATACCTGATGTAGGTGAGCTCTCAATTTTTTGCGGGTCTATAGTTGGAGCCTGTTTAGGCTTTTTGTGGTACAACGCACCTCCAGCAAAAATTTTTATGGGCGATACTGGTTCGCTTTCTCTAGGCGGTTCATTAGCTGCAATTGCAATAATTGTTAAACATGAAATTGTTTTAGCAATTATAGGAGGATTATTTGTTTTAGAAACTGTATCTGTAATAATACAGGTGATATCTTTTAAGCTTACAGGAAAAAGAATTTTCAAAATGGCACCTATACATCACCATTTCGAAAAAAAAGGATGGGCAGAGTCTACTATAGTTATCCGCTTTTGGATTATAGCTATAATTTTAGCTTTGATAGGTTTAGCCACATTAAAACTTAGGTAATAGATGCTTTCTATTAGTGATTTAAAAAGACTATCATTCTTAGTTTATGGTTTAGGTTTATCCGGTAAATCAGTTGTAAATTTTTTTAGAAAAAATAAATTCAAAAATTATCAGGTTTGGGATGATAATTATAAAAATTTATTTAAAGACAAAAGACCAAAGAATTTAAATGAGGCTTTGAAAAAAGTAGATTACATAATACTTAGTCCCGGAGTCAGTATTGAAAAAATTTTGTATAAGAGAAAGTTAAGAAAGTTTAAAAATAAAATAATTACCGATATTGATTTGATTTTTTTGACAAAAAAATATTTTAAAAGCATTGTGGTTACTGGAACTAATGGTAAATCAACAACATGTAAAATAATTTCTCATTTGTTGAAAAAAAATGGCTTTAAAACACTATTAGGCGGCAATATCGGCGTTCCGGTTCTTAATCTAAAAGCTAAAAAAGATTATTATATAATTATTGAGGCCTCATCTTTTCAATTGGCTCACTCTAAATTTATATGTCCTGATTATGCTCTTCTTCTAAATATCACCAATGATCATTTAGACTGGCATGGTAATATGAGAAATTATATTGACTCAAAATTTAAAATTTTTAGATTTCAAAAAAAAAAACATATTTCTTTTGTTGAAAATAAATTAAGATCTAACTTTATAAAAAGACAATTAAATGGAAAATTAGTTATTCCTAAAATTAAAGATTATCAAAAAATTAAATCAAAAATTAAAAACGATTATATTACTTCCGATATAAATAATAAAAACATGTCCTTTGTTTTTGCCCTATCGAAGTTTTTAAGAATTAATGAAAAATCTTTTTGTGAGTCTTTAAATACCTTTAAAGGTCTGCCTCATAGATATGAAATTTTTTTTAAAAGAAAGAATTGTCTTTTCATAAATGATTCAAAAGCAACCTCATTTCAATCAACAAAATTAGCTTTGGAAAATACAAATAACACTTTTTGGATAGTTGGAGGCTTGCCAAAAAAAAATGACAAAATACTTTTACAAAATTTAAAAAAAAATATAGTTAAAGCATATATCATAGGAAAAAATATAAATTTTTTTAAAAAACAAATACAAAGTAAAATCAAATATATTGTTTCAAAAAATTTAAAAGATTCAATAATTCATATCTTAAAGGATATTAAATTATTTAAGAAAAAAAATAGTACTATTTTATTAAGTCCAGCATCAGCTTCATTTGACCAGTTTTCAAATTTTGAAAATAGGGGTGATAATTTTAAAAGATTATGTAAATTTTATGCAAGAAAATACTTATAAAATAAAAATAATAAATTATTGGCGAAATATCGATAAAAAAATTTTTTTTTCTTTTATCATTTTATTCTGTTTGGGTTTATTTTTCTCATTCTCTTCAACGTCTTTTTTAGCTGGAGAGAGACTTAATAAAGATTATTATTTTTTCTTTTCGAAACATCTTTTTTTCACTTTAATTTCCTTAGTTATAATGTTCTTAATTTCAGTAATAGAGACATCTCTTTTAAAAAGATTAATAATTCCACTATTCATTATTTCGTTTATTTTTTTGTCTTTAGTTCCTTTTTTTGGCGTTGAAGTTAAAGGAGCTAAAAGGTGGTTAGATTTTT
>MDTA01201311.1_pt1 | contig 10682 bp, 12 predicted proteins | sample 811151 | NCBI WGS metagenome assembly MDTA01 (sample SAMN05326648, study PRJNA326480) | marine metagenome | isolation source: seawater | place: Indian Ocean: South | collected 2010 | reverse complement strand
CTCATCAAGTGTAACAACTTCTACACCTTTGTTTCTAAGTTCGTTGACTGCTTCATTTAGTGTTGTTAGTTCTGCTCTTAAACTTATAATCTGCCCATTAGCAAAATCTATGTCGCCTTGTACTCTATCCCAAGCACCATCTCTGATTGTTTCTTGTTGTTTTATACTTTCACTTATATCAACAGAGCCCCCAATAGAAAGTATCCTGTCTTCTATAATATCTATCTTGTTTTCTTCTCTGGCTATTTGGCCGTCTATACGTTCAACTTCTGCAAATGCTATTGCTCCGTCACTTGATACGTCAGAAGATGCTTTTGCAAGATAACCGTAGATACCAGCAGATGTAATTAACATAAGGACAATTACGGCACTACTAAGGTAAGTTTTTAAGGCGAAGGAAGTTTCGTTCCAATAACGATACAACCAACTTGCTGTAAGCAGTTTACCTACTTCTAATACTCCAGCCATTATTGCTATACTCAAGGGCATACCGCCAAAGAATATCATTAGACCTGCTATACTAAACCAAGCGGCCACACCTGCTATGGCTAGAGCAGTAAATAAAGTTAGTAGTCCAAACCACATAATGTACTATTTATCGTTTTTTTGCCCACGTAAAATATATTCTAGGCATTAACTATAGTTATAAATATAAAAGTGACTATACATATTGAAAAGATTACCAAGGGCAGATTCTACTCACAAAATGAAAGAGGATTAGTAGAATTATGTTATGGTGTAGATAACACAGAAAGTTTACATCAGGACTGGTGCTGGGAACATGTTCCTTCAGTTTATGGACAAAAAATATTAAACAAATTAAAAGAAAAAGATATAGAAGTTGGAAAAATATTTGGTCCTAAAGGTATTACAATACAAGAATTAATGAACAGTTGGTTCAACGGTATTGACACAGGTGATCTTACTAAATTTGAAGAACTAAAACAATACTACTACGAGATTCCCTTTACAATTTTTAAACAATACAAGTTTAAAGAAAGAAATCATTTGCTTAGGCATTTTAACGTTATTATAACTTGTTTCAATCATAATCATTTATTGACTGAAAGACTTATACATAATAAAAATTTTAGTAAAATAGAAACTGTAAAAAATACAATATTTTTAAGTTCAGGCAATTTAAAAATAAAACAAAATACAGATGAAAAAAGAATAAACACAATAAACTTTCCTTTTAGTTTATTAAGTACAGTATCAAAAGCAGTAGTTGAAAATCAAATACAGGAAAAAGAAGATTACAATTATAAAAAACTTGGATTGGTACCTGTACATAAACCTAGATATCACAGAATTAAAGTTTTAAATACTTTAGAAAAATATAAACTTTTAGATAAGTGCGACTGGTCTTGTGTTTACAATGCAGGTGTTTCAACAGAATTAGGATTTAATGGATTGAACACTTCTACAATAAAACATCCTCATATGGAAGACTTAAAAGACAGTAATACAAATATATTTTTATCTAAATATAAAAATCAGTTGCCTAAACTTTTACCTAATATTAAAAGTGATACAATGTCTGACGTTTTAATTTTTCCTAAAAATTACTTTGGCAAATATAAATGGTGTGTAAGTTTAGAATCTTTTGAGGAACATGTACATTGTTCAGAGAAAACATTTAAAGGATTTCTAATAGGTGCAGGAGTTATTGTATTACCAAATAAAGAACATTATAATTTATTAGAATCTTATGGATTTAAAATGCAACATATTACAGAAGAAGATATAAAAAATTTAGATAGTATTAAACTAAATTTAGAATTTGTAAAACATAATTTTAAACATATACAAAATATAGATTTTTTCTCTAGCAAATTTGTTGATAAACTTTCTAAAATAAAAGAGCACCTAAAAGGTGCTCTCATTGTAAAAGATTAATAGGATATCTATATTAATCTCATTCTAAACTTTTTCGTTCATCATTATTCTTCATATATTATTTCTCAGAAAATCTTATCTTCTGAGTGTCTGCTAATTCACATGTTGCACTATTGGCATCATGTTCTTTAACAGTGACCTTTTGTACCCAGCATCTGCCATTGCTGATATCCTTAACAATTTCATCTGCTTTGTCAAAGGCCATTTCAGCAAACCGCTCACAACCCGTTGCTTTAACAATTCTAATGTCAACAAGACCTTTATCTTCTAACATCTTAATTGTTTCCAACTCAGGATCATCCTCGGCTACCAAATAAGTATGATCAAACATTTGTTTTAACCATGCTTTAAGTTCTTTTAAACCACCAAAGTCTACTGCCCAGTTTCTATCATCTAGTTCATCACAACCAAATGTAAATTCAAACTGTAACGCATAACCATGGATTAAATTACAATGACTGTCTGCACGCCATTGTCTAAAGGCGCAACTATGTCCAGTTGCATGTGTGTAAGTTTTGCCTGAATAAAAACGTTTCATATAATATGCCTCAAATTAGTTATATTATATATTAGATTTAATTTTTGTCAAGTGTATTTTATGGTTATACAAGACCTGCTTCTTCTTCAGTCATCTTTACTAATCCTTCTCGAATTAGTTTACTTCTATTTGCCATATGTTTTGCTTGAACTTCGTCTTTGCTACCACCAAAGTATGCTACTGCATGTCCTTCTTCTACCATTATTTCAGTAACCATTCTCCATGCATCTGTAGGTCCATGATAAACTGTAAAGTCGCCTAATATACGACCAAACTTACCTTTCATGTCCTCGCCTTTTTTATTAATTTGTGTTTTTAATATAGGTCCTGACTTGTTATCAAGCATTTCTTTAAGTCTTTTCTTAGCCGCTAAACCAAATTGCTTTTCAACTTTGTCCCTAGTTCTACTTTCTGGAGTATCAATGCCCATGATTCTAACACGTTCATTTTTTAAAATTATACCAAATCCTAAATCTATATCAACATCAACGGTGTCACCATCAACAATTTTCAAGACTTTACATCTATATTCATACATACTACTCTCCTACCCGTGTATATTATAGTAGTATTTATCTTAGTCCGCCTGCCTTTTGTTCTTTCAGCCATCGTTTAGGTATCCTTACAGGTTTAGATTCTGTATTTGCTTTTGTTTTATTACAAGCATCTAAAACTTCAGGTGATGTCATTTTTATAATAGTTTTGTAAACAATTTTATCATGATGATTAAGATTAAAATGCTCTGGTATAAGAGCCATTTGGTACCATAAAAAGTCTCTATCTGCTATAGGATTTAGTAGTCGCCTGTCATCTATATCCCATCTATCATGTATATCCATATGGCACATATGATCTATATGCCATTTTGCATCTAAAATATTATCAAAATTATTTTTAGGTTCTTTATCTGCAAATCCTTTAAGTTGTTTTTGTGCTGTATTGTAATAATTATTCTCTAATGCTATTTTAAATTCTTTGTCATAATCTAAATCTAAAAACTTATATAAAGATTTTGCCGCATGAGCCTGGGCAACACTGGCCACGTCTGCACCAAAGGCAACTAAAACATTTTTACCAACAGGAGGCAACTGCCTAAATGTATATTGATATTCTGCACAAAATTTTTGTTGTGGACCTGCTTTATCATAATCAATTAGTAAAGGATAATATGTGTTTTTATAATTAGTATGTATTTTTATTGGAAGTTTTTCATGTAATGCAATAGCATGTATCATTCCTGTATCTAATCCTCCTGATACAAACAAATCTAACTCTCCATACTCTTGGAAATAATTATGTATATTTTCTGTTATTTTATTCTTAAGTATTGTAGCAACTTCTGTATATGTTAAATTATTTTCTAATACTGGTGGTGTATAATTTTCATTGTAATCTACTATTTTGTAATCACCGCCTTTGTATAGTTCTATATACTTTCCACTTTCAACAGTTTCCCATCCTTTTATTTTACCACAAAAATTATTAAACTCTATACCTTCGTCTTGTTTAAATACTCTTTGATACTTATTGTCCTTAGGTTGAAATTTACCTAATATTAATTTACTTCCTTCTATACTAGGTTTAAATTGATTATCGTATTCTATTACCCATTTACCCCATAATAGAATATTAGGAAACACAGACCTGTTTCCTGAGTCTTTGTAGGAAATTTTAAAAAGCATTAATAATACTTATAAAATTTGTGATTACCTATAGTGATCACAAACATCATTGCTTCGTTCCAAGCAGGATCTACTTGATGTGTATGATAATGATCAGAACCGTCTGTAAGGCCAATACCTATATCGTAATATAATATGCTCTTTGCAACTTCTATAGATTTCCTCCAACTATCAGGTTCTGTAGGTTCGTCAGACTTACCATCACAATACCAACTAAATTGGCATTGTCCTTTCTTAGGATAATATATTCTTTCTTCTTTGGATAATTCAGGGAATCTCATAGTCTTCCAACTTTCTCTTACAGGCCCTTGTTTAACAACATCGCAGACAGTATTAGGAAATTGGCTAGATTTAACACGATTTATTACAACATCAGCAACTGCTCTCATACCTGCAGTCTGCTCACTTCTCGCCTCATGATATATATTCAAGGCCATACATGTTACTTCGTCATTGAAGTCCAATGACTTAGCATTTATTACTTCTCCAAATAATGTTAAAGGGAGAAGACTTATCAGAAATAATCTTTTCATAACATATTCCAACTAGTTTATTATAGCAGAATGTGTGTATATGTCAAGTACTATTATTTAGCAAGAGCGATGTCTGTTGTTGCCTCTATAAACTTATCTGCAATTTGATCTACAGTAATATGATATGCAACAATATTTTGACTAGTAAGTAATACTTTATCAGGTACTGCACTCATCATCCAAGGAACTAATCCTAGTCCACCTTGAGGGTTAGGAGCAACAATACTTGCTTTGGTAACAACTAGACCTTCTTCTGTCTCTTCTTCAAGTCTAGCGATAATTTCTTCGCCTGTAACGATTTTGATAGTAATAATACTACCTTTCTTAATTGGTTTTTCTAATAACATCTTTATATCTTTTTTTAGTTAATATTAATAACTCTATTTAACTTATAATAGTTGTTTAGTGATGAAAAATGGACCGTAAATAACGGTGAGCATAATAATATGTTCAAGGAGGTTGATATGGATATTCTTAAAAGTGTTGGCGGATGGGCCAAACAGTTGACAGAAGTTGGTATCAGTGTTATTGCTTTAGGAGTAGTATTAGAAATATTATTCGGTGGAGCAGTACCGTTCCTGGGAGATTTTCAAGTTGTTGATAACATCATGTTAATTTTATCAGGATTAAGTAATCAAGGCTTATTAGGATTAATAGGTGTTTGGATCTTATACCACGTCTTTAATAAAAAATAAAGAATAGATATACACTGAAAGGGCTCTGGAAACAGAGCCTTTTCTTTATATGACTGTTTTTAACGTCAAAATCACCTTATTAAGTGTATTTTTTAAAAAAATGTTAAATATTATTGTTGGGCAGAATAGATTTCAGTCTAACAGTAATAGTAAAGTGCCTCCCTCGTAGTAAAGGCTAGAATAGCAGGAGAAACTGCAAATGACTGTTCCAACATTTGATATGCAAGGTGGCCACCAAGCATCATGTAAATTGTTCTAATTCTTTCATTAGGGCATACTTACTAGGAGCATGCCTACTACCATGGGTATGTACTATGTGAGCATCTGAAAGTTGACATCCATTCCAATCATTACTTGAATTTTTGTATCCTTGCCATTGTGCTTCGTATCCAACAGAATTTGCAGGCAAATATAACAAATGACCCTGATAAGCCATATGAGGTAAATGTGTATTAGTTGGGGTTCTGTTAGGTTGATCCCATAACATTTTGTTTAAAATTATTTGTTCTGTATTCCAACAATTAAAGTCCCAATTTTCTGCCATTTCTAATCCCATATCCCAAATGTCTTGACTCATTGTACTTGGATAGTATCTTACATCTGCATTGTAAAAATGTTGATGTTGAACATTGTAATGGTTAGACTCGACACTTGATTTAGGATCTGTATAATTAAACATACGAAAGTCATCATACTCACCAAAAAACTTTGTTGGCTTTAACATTATATTGTCAGGACCACAATAAAGTATATTTGTATCTCCCTGTTTCCAAATGTCATATATTTCAAAGAAGTGGTCTTTAAATACTTCTTGTATATTTTCAACTTCCTTATTAAAAAATAAAAACTCCCAATCCCCTTCTAAATTTTTTTCAAACGATCTAAGACTTATATCATGCATCTTCATGTACCAATCGTATAAGTCTCCCTCGGAAGTTCTATCAGCAAACCATACTGGAGACTTAATTTTATATAAACTTCTTATTAAATAATTCTTCATACAAACATTACTCTGGGAAAATATTGAACGTATTGTGTAGATTTATTTTGTCTAATCTCTTCTACATTTGATTTTATCTCATCAAAAAAGTTCCATGCTAAAGGTACAACAACTATGTGTTCATCTATATCTAAACTTTGTCTATCTTTAATAGGTATGTTAGTACCTGGTGTGAGCAAGCCTTGTTTTAATTCATTGTCATCAACAATCCAATCTAACTGTATATCATTTGCATTTAATACAGTCATGCCTTTTGCCGCCGCACCATATCCTACTACAGGTGTTCCTTGTTGCTGACATCTTGTTACTAGGTCTTTTAATTGCTCAACTATCAATCTTGCATTGTTGCCAAACAAATGATAGAACATAGGATTATGTCTGCCTTCTTTTGCTTCTTTATCTATTGTATTTTGTACACTATCCATTACTTCTGCACCTTGATGTTTTAATATAAACACATAACTATCTCCATGTATAGGAGTTATCTCTACATCTGTTAATACTAATCCTGCTCGATTGGCTAATGTTTTCATGCTGTTTGCACTAAAGAAACTAATATGCTCGTGATATGCTGTATCAAATTCGTTACGTTGATACATTTGGCTTTGGCTTGTTTGTATGTATGCTGTACCATTTGGTGTTAAAGATGCCTTTACACCCTCTAAAAACTCTAATGGATTAGGAGTATGGGCACAAACATTTTGTGCTGTAATTACATCCATTAGTGGGTAACTTATAGGCCAATATGCATTACGCACCATGTGTCCTTTATCCAATGCTATCTCAAATAAATTTTTTGCTGGGTCAACACCAAATGTTTTCCAACCTAATTTCCTAAAACTATCTAATTGTGTTCCATCATTACATGCTATGTCTAATATATGTCCATGATCAATATTTTCTCTAGCATCTACAAATTCTGCAAACCAGTCACAATAATCTCTAAGTGTTTGGCTTGTGCCTGTAACATATAAATAATGATCAAACATTTCTTTGGGGTCTACACTCACAGGAAGTTGAGTGTGATAGCAATCAGAACATAAGTTTAATCCTAGTTGATATGATTCTCCTGCCCCACTACCGTCATGATAGTTGTTAGCAAGTGGCTGTTTAGCCAAGTCTAAAAACTGTACTAAGTTAGAGCCACCACATGCTACACACTTATCAAGTGTAGTGTACGACTTCTGCTCTGTGTCCTTTATTGCATTTTGCATAATGTTCTACCATCTCCTGTGTGATACTGTCTAATGTGTCTGTAAATTTAAAATTAAATGTGTTCTCAAACTTTGATGTACTAATACCAAAATCATATGTTTTGTTTTGTAACTTTTCATTAAAGACAACACTAGGAGGATCTTTATCAATTACAGGAACGTTTGCATGTTTGCCTACTGCTTCTGCAATCTCTCCTGCTGTATTTGTAAAACTTGCTGTATTAAATACACCTCTGTTAGATTTTTTATTATCTTTAATAATTGTTTCTACTGCTCTACATAAATCGTTTATACCCAAAATACTTCTTCTAGTGTCTGCATTAAATACATGTATCTCACCTTTCTGCATAGCAGTATTGACCATTGCATTTATCATTACATCAGTTCTTATATTAGGTGCTGGTCCATTTACTGTTCCAAATCTTAAGCCATAATAGTCTAAAGGACTTAAATGCATTATGTGATCTATATGTAACTTAGTCATGTCATAATAATTTATAGGACTAAAGTTTACATTGTCTTCTGATATTTCAGTATCAGATGTATTGCCATATACACTGGCACTACTGGCATATATAAATTTTTGTGTTGTTAATTTGTTTGTAAGATTTACAAAGTTCCTTACATTGTTGTTAAAACTGCTTTGCAAGTCTGTATCACACATTTTTACACTACTGTGACCTGCTGTAAGTATTACAACATTAAACTGCTCTAAAAATTTTGGTGTGAGATTGTTGTAATCCATATTGATAGTATGGGCATATGAATGATTACCAAACCATTCTAAATCTACATTAGTAATATCATGCTCATCTGCAAGATACTGACCAATTGCTGATCCTACATAACCACATCCACCAATTATTAAAACCTTCATGTCTCTATTTAACTTCTAAAAACTTCTTTGTGTGGATTAAATGGAGGAATAACTATATCACTTATCCAATTATATTTTCTTGTATAAGGTTTTTGAAACGGAAAATCTTCTAAACAATATACATCATCAGGATACTTTTTATATATTTCTTTTATAAACATATAATTTTTTATCAATTGGTCTATATATCTGTTTGCTGTATGTTGTGTAACATCTATATCATAAATTCTAGTTTTATTACCCCAATGGTAATCATGATCTCCTGAAACATTCCATGCTATCCAACTTCTAGCCTGTGCTTCAAAGTCTCTTCTATACAAATATACAAATTGATTACATATACCTTTTAAAGCATCTAACTTTTCAAAGTTATGTTGAATTTGATCTGGCATAAGTTTAAAAATAAATTCAGGATGTCTTTTAATTTTTTTATATGCCTGTAAAAAGTTTCTTTTATTAAAGTATTCCCAATCATCTGGAAGGGGTAATTGATTATTTTGAAACGTTTCACGCAGAAAAAACGTGCTACCTGTTCTATAGTTTGTTAATAGACAAACCCGTTTGCCTTTAAATTTTATATGTGCAAGGTGGCCATTCTTAGGACCTTTAGCACCTAGATTAGGATCATTGTACTTACTTGGTCTCATGAACACCTCTAGTAGGCGCACAAAAACTATCAGCACATACTAAAAGTTTCTTTTGCTTGGTTGTATAATTGTTCACTTGCTAGATTCTTTGCTTTTGCTTCACATTGTATATCAAAGTCGTTCCAAAAACTTAGTGCCCAATTATTTGCTTCATAGTTTGGATAATATTCGCTGTGAGCCCTTAGTTTTTGCTTTTTGCCACCATGATCTATAAGAGTATTTATATTGTGTAACTTATCATGCCCAAAACCTTCTGGTAGCCATTCATCTCTGCTGTAACTGTAATGTATAGTGGGTCTTACTCCACGCCAACTATCCTTAATCATTTTAATTCTGCTGTCATTAGGTTGTATGTATTCCTCATCACGTATCCAGTGATGATGTATATCTAATACAAGTGCAACATGTTCCCTAAGTTTAAGACTTTCATCAAGTCCCCAACACATCTCATCGTTCTCGATTGCAATAGTATTGCGAGCCTCAGGAGACAATTTAGGCAAGACTTTGATAATACCTTCAGCACCTTGCCTACCTGAAATGTGTACGTTAATCTTCATATCCATAAACTGTTTGCCGTAACCCATCCATCTTGCCATGTTTACGTGGTATTCAAACTCGTCTATGCTTCTTTTAACTACATCTGGCTTGTCACTTGCTAAGACACAAAACTGGCCAGGATGAAAACTGATGCGAACATCACGACTCCTAGCAAGATCGCCCACCAGGGAGAAACCTTGCTCAAGTCTATTTTGAACTTGGGAATCTTCAAATACATACCTCCAACTAGGTTCTGTAGCCATAGGTATTAGGTTGCTGGATAGACGTACCATACGTCTTTCAGCAGGTAAAGAACCTACATACTCTACTAGATTGTAAGCACTTTGCATATTGTGTTCTACAATATCAAGTAACTTTTGCTCTGCAATAGACGTGTCTTCCTGTCTATTACACCATGCTACAGTGGTGCTTTTGTCATTGTATTTTTGTTGTTTCTCTTTGAGAATCTTAGGTTTCTGAGATTGATCAGAATCCAAATATTTGCAACAAAAACCAATACGTTTTACAGAGTCATCAAACATAAAATTATTATAACACAAGATATTTGTTTGTCAATATATTGATAAATATACTTTGTAATTACATTATACTCTGGAGATTTAAATGGCCACAGTCAAAAAATACAACTTAGCAGGTGTTGGGGCAAATATAGAATTAGGTAAACAAGGTTCTTATATCGCCGGTAATGCCAGTGCAATTGGTTTTTACACGTCAGGTGATGCTTTACAAAAGATTGCAATAGCAAATGCAACTGTAAGCACTCAGGCTGTAACAAAAGCACAATTAGATGCAACAAAAGATGATTTAGTACAGCACATTACAATAGACGTGGAACACGATTCTGGCGAGGCAAACCTTGCCACAGTAGCCGCAGGTACAAGAATTGTATCTGTAACTGTAGATATCCCATCTGCTTGGTCAAGCGGTGGAGCAGGTGACTACATAGAAGTTGGTGACACAGCAAACGACAGCAGATTTATAAGAAGTGGAGATGTTGATGTCACAAAGGTGGCACAATACCACTCACAATACCAATATG
>MDTA01085064.1_pt1 | contig 10682 bp, 17 predicted proteins | sample 811151 | NCBI WGS metagenome assembly MDTA01 (sample SAMN05326648, study PRJNA326480) | marine metagenome | isolation source: seawater | place: Indian Ocean: South | collected 2010 | reverse complement strand
GTAAGGATTCTGTTCCCGAGGACGGCAACCCTGTTTCCGAGGACGACAACACTGTTTCTGAGGAACAGCAGTCCGCTCCGACGTACACCCGCTCCCACCTGCAAGTGGACGAGAAAGATTGGTGTGACAAGCGCGAGGCGAAAGGCAAGGAGGTTCCGGAGCCTGAGCACCCAATTACTCCATGCTCACCGGAGGACTATGACCTCTTTGACGGCGACGAAAAGGCCCGCGAGGAGTTCTGTAAGTACGCGGCCAAACAGATGTTTGACGGTAAGATGGGGTGGTAAGGCATTCGAGTTAGCATCTTTATTTACACAGCATTAAAGCGCAATCACAACCCCTCCATCCGCCGACTCCGCTTGCTCACCCGGATGATATCGATGTCCGACACCATCAGTGGTGCAGTCTCGTCCAGCACCAGTAACTCTAGCGTCATGACCTTACCGTCAAACGCCACCTTGGCCTCCCGCAGCCGCGCGGGCGAGTACGCCTCCACCGTCTTCAACTCCGACAGCATCACCGCACACGCGCTCTGGTTTGAAAACGGAATCGACAACCGGTACGCCTGCCCGTCCACCCGCACGTCCATCCTCGTAATATCCAGCATCGGCATCGTCTCTTGCGCCAGGTGCGTAATGTTCTCCACAATCGGCTGGTCCATCAGCTTGCACTTCTGTAGCACGTGGGGTGGTACGCGCGAGCGTGAAACGGACTGCAGGACTCCTGAGAGGCTCATGTGAGTGTGTGTGGTGTGGTGGTATATATTTTGAACAGAGTAAACAACAAAATATATCCTTTATCAAGACGGATGTCTAATCAATAAGTCAGTATATTCCCCTGAAGAGAAAGGATCAATGCAGAATGGATGAGGGTCATCTGGTTCCTCTGACCAGTGGTGAGTCAAAGCACTCCATATTGATGATAAAACACAATGTTATGCTATCTCAATATGTTCACAAGCTCAATCGATATATAAGATACACACCAAATTATACGATAGCTCAATATGAAGATTCCAACATTGTTCTTGATACTGCTTGGTAGGCACACTGAGACCGATGATGATGAAACCGACACCGCACGTGGTGCTGCAAGCAAAGGGCCACCTACACGAAGTGCACGTGGCCCAAAACCTGCGCCAAAACCTGCGCCCGTCAACATTAACGTTGATGCAGTGCTCGAATCATGCGATTGCTGGGTCATGAAAAACTCGAAAGGGCATGTAGTTTCAATCGAAAGAGTTGAGCTCACAGAAGACGAGAAGCCCAAGTACTCGGAGTTACCGTGTCATCAGACGATTGTGGCCTCTAACAAGTACAAACTTGTAACAGCTGAACCTCTCACTATTGGAACTTGGAAGCTTTATGCTGACCGTCGCGATCTTGGAGGATTTTGTAACACAAAAATGGATATGATTGTGTGTGACAAACAACAGTTGGATGCTTTCTCAAAAATGTCCCCGGAAAACTGGAAAAAAATGTTCCGATCGGAAGGAATTTGGCGTTTGGAAGAAATGGATGGCAAAGACATCTATGACGTCCACGGCAAATGTACATTGACTCCTTCGCAAATTCTGGCGGATGGTGATGATGTACCAACTCTCGAGGACATCTACCCAGACCACAGTGCTGGAGTAAAGGTTAGTGCATATGATTGCGAAATCAAATACGACGAACAGGGGAATCAGGTTATGTCAGTTCAACCAGAAATTGGTGACAGCGATGACACGGAGCCAACTGGTATTGCTACCAGGACAGACTGTGAGTGGCTTCTTGAAACAGGCCAAGCCTGGATCATTCAAATCGATTTGCTTACCAAAGTTGAGACGACAAGGGTGTTCACGAGCACCAAGTGCTGTATCTGTTTTGAGGAATGCGAGGAGGTCAGCGTGTTGGTGCCATGTTACCATTCTCTGTGCACCAAGTGTGTATCGGACGTGGACACATGCCCAATGCGTTGTGGTCCGTTTTCGTCGACTATCACGGCCAAAATGCCTACGACGAAGACGCAAGCTAAAGTTGGGGACGAGTGTCAGGAGCCTGGCAACGACGGTCAGGAACCTGAGTCAAATGAAGCTCAAACCATTTCACCGCCACAACCTGCGCAAGAATCCAAAGACAAGCTTCAGCCGCAGAGGACCAGTGCGGTTGTGGACCTTTCGACAAGCGACGACCAATCCATGGAAGAAGAGGATTGGCCTGGCTTGAAAGAAGCTATAGCTGCTAGTTTGGTTATGTGCGGTGAAAAGCGTCCGCGCTCGCCAACCCCCGTCTGAAACCCTTGTATTTACTTTATTTATAAACTATGTACAACAATTTCGAATATAAACGCCCCTCACCACCCCCATCCACATGCCGATCACCTCCTCCCTCCACGCCACGCTCGTGTGGCTCGAGCACAACGTCCGCCGCCCGCTCGAGGGCTCGGCGTTTGATGTCGTGGTTGCCACGCCGTTGAAGGAGTTGTATTGTGGAGTGAGAAAGCAGTCGTGAGCATACTTTTTCATTTTATTTATTTTATATAAGTTCATTCACATCAACTTTAAATGAAAGCACATTTGCGTCATGAATCAATGAATCCATACCTTGTTGAGTTGCAAACACAGGTGATGCCCAGTGCCAGAAAACGACATCAAATGGTAACCAGCAATGAGCATGCACAAGAGGCTGTGACAGTCAAAATTGTAGAGAAGCCCGCCTCATCGCACTCCACCAAAGCTGAATCAAAAGGTTTTAAAGAAGTCCTGTTCAAGGCAAATCAAGTATGGCAAAAAGTATTCAAACGTGGACCTTCATACGAAGATGTAGAACCGAGGGGGTCGTGGTCCGATGAGCAGGGCTATGTTGCCATTGCTATCAATTCAAACAAGAAAGCCGTCGCAGCGGCACTCATTACAATGAACATATTCACGCTACCGGAGAGAAGGGAAACTGAATCAGGTGATGATGAATATGTTCATATTCCTTGTCCAAAATATGCATACATATCAGCAGTGGCATCTTTGTATGAGGGTAAAGGTAACATGTCTAAGCTTATGCAAGAAATTGAAAGGTATGCCAAACAAAAGCAATGTTTGGTAATGTCTCTTAACATCTACAGACCGGATTTTAGAGGAGAAACTTTGGAAGATGTTGATCCAGAAGAATACAGACAATGTAAATCGTTGAGTGTCAAGAAACGAATGAAAAGGGTCAAAAGATTAATCTCTATTTACCGTGCAAAAGGTTTCAAATATCAAATTGACATAACAGAAGAAGATCGTATGCATAGCTACGGTATTCAAGCAGATTTACGCTATGGAGATTACGATTGCATGTTGGACTTTCATTTATGTGCTTATATCGGCGACGGAGCAGAGCCACCGGAGGATTTCAAATTGAAAGAATATGAGACACTTGAAGAGTTGATTGAAACGAATCCGAGAGAGTCAGAATATGACTCTGATAGGGATTCATATGAGCCAGAGTTCGAACAAGATGATCCCAATTATATATTTCGACACTATCCTCTTGGTGGATTGCCAGAAGCTCCCGATGGATGGGATGAGATTGCTGACTCTACATACAAGTACACAGGGTTGGTGAAGGAAGTTGATAAGGATCATTGTCGGAAAGCCTTAGAATCTGAAACGGATTTAGTGTCATTGCTTTCTGTGCTACCTGCTTATTGGAATACAAATCCATTTCTGGATAATGTGCACGACATAAAGATTCGAAATGAACAAGAATATATAGTTGCACATGATTTTTTGGGTAATTGCTACTTTGCTGTGTTTGTGGACAAAGATATTGAACTATATTTCATTCACGACAGAACTCTGGGCCTTTCACTAGCAAACGACGATTTTGATGCTCCCTGGGAAGAAGTTTTACATAAACATCAAAATCCATAGTAAAGCGCCACGTCACCATAGTTTATTACCGACCACCATTTGCCCCTATTTGAGCCCAAAAAAACATTTCCCCCTTATCCTGAGCCCCGAGCCCACGCACTCCCACAGAATGCCGTACGACGAACTGCCCGACCTGCTTGCGCCGCTGCCCTCGACGGGCATCGAGCTCGGGCGCAACATCACGGCCAACAACCCCGACGTCGAGGTGCTGGCGATGACGATGAACGAGATCCCGCTGACGGCGAGCGCGTTTGGGGACATGTCGAGGGGCAAGAACTGGTTCCTCATGGACGTGATGATGGTGGAGAGCGGCAAGGCGGGTTTTAGCTCCGTGCCCTACTCCAAGGCCATGAGTGGCAAGAAGGACACGACGACGAAGCAGCCGCTGTACGTCAACGAGGACGATGGGAGTACCACCATCTACACCTTCGAGAAGACGAGCAACAACAAGGAGCGTGGCAAGCGGGTGGAAACGATCGAGGACGAAGAGGGTGTCAAGAATATGACGAGCAAGATCTTGCCGGGCATGGCAATGAAGTTCTTTCTCAGCGACGACGACTACGAGAAGGGTTTCTTTGGCCCGGATGTGTCGCAGGGTGGGGAGAGTGGCCGGCTCCCTCCATTCAGCCTCGTGTGGCTCCAGGTCTCCTCTGTCAACGTGGAGAACTGCAAGAAGGGGTCCGGCCTCAAGATCAAGAAGATGATCCCCCTCGACACGGGCAAAACCACGGCGGCGATGGCCACGGTAATGAAGGCGTTGCCGGATTCCCCGCAGGCGTTTGAGAAGGTTTACCTCAAGGCCAAGGAGATGGTCTCCGTCCAGCGCATGCTCTGCGAGCCCAAGTCCAAGCTCTACAAGGTTACCCCAGCCAAGGCCGAAGTCCGCCTGGACCTGGAAAAAAAACACGCGTACATTCTCAACGCTAGTGACGAGCTCACCGACGTGTTCGTCGACACCAAGCTCATCGAGAACGCCACCGGGTGCGTCGACACGAGCATGGCCTTCCGCTTTCTCAACCTCGCCCTCGCAAGCAAGGCCGTCACTCTGGTTATCAAACACAACATGCAGGACGGCGTGGTATTCGACGACGGGCCCGTCAACAGCGTCGTGCACATGCACATCGACATGAACCAGATGTTCAGTCTCAAGCAGCTCAAGGACTACCTCGAAACCGCCTGCGCCGTGGTCAAGGAGGAGGGCCTCTACTTCGACACCGCCGACAACCTCACCATCCACTGTGACGCCCACCAGCTGCGGTGGACCAACTCGGAGCACACCATCCGTGTAAACAACCAGCCCCGCGTCCTCTACTTCCAGCTCTCCCACTCCGTCATGGAGGAGGCCGATGACGCCTCACCCCCGCCCTCCCACTTCATCTCCCACGGCTGCAGCGGGAATTACCTCAAGCTCTCCGTGCACCTCACCGAGAACAGTGAGTCTGAACTCATCGACTCCGGCGAGGGCAAAACACGCGTCATGGACTTGGAGCTCCGTGAAGACCTCCGCTCTACCACCGCCTCCAGCGGGACCAAGCGCAAGCTCGCGCGAATCTCTATGTTCTGAGGAGTGTGATATGTGTGATTGTTTATTACGTTGCCTCGGGCTCAATAAAGCTGACTGATTCCTGGTCAAGCGGTGACCCTGCGAGCTCATTAGACTGTGGTTGCAGGAATAGGCGTACACTCCCAATTACACCAAAAAAACACAGAAACATCATACCAATGATGAAAAAAATCGCTGAGAGTTCCTGTTGCATTGACATATGTGTCAAGATGCTTTATATTTCTATGTTCACTCACGCTCATCTGTCATAAAGCTCACTGCTTCTTGATCCAGAGCCGACTGGGCTCTAATACTTTTGTTTGTGTGAGTATGACGAGAAATCTCACAAAAGCAAAAAACCCCTATCACCAGAACAAAAATCACAATTACCAACCACTCAGGAGCGCCATTATCACGAGCTTTTTCTGCAGCATAGCCGGCACCACCGATGGTACTTGACCCGCTAGACATTGTCCTTCAATATAATATCTTTTATTTATTTCAAGATATTTTTCATGTTCACTGATCCTCCTCTGTAATGAAGCTGACCGCCTCTTGGTCCAAAGGCGAGGCGGCAGTCTTGTTGGATGCCACTGCATTGTAACATTGACCCAAAATACCACAAATCAGGATAATTCCAATTAATCCCAAGGTAACTCCCACCAACATCCAAAAACCATTAGCAGGATCGTTCTCCATAAATCTGTACATTCCATAAACAACACCGAGGACAGTGAGTGCAGAGAAGACCACGACACCTACATGGTACGAGATGTGGTGCGATACTGGTCCGACGGCATCACGTTTGGGCATTGTGCGGCTAATACCAAATCATATATACCCATATAGTTTAGCCTCCCTCAGATTCAATAAAATCAACTGCCTCCTGATCAATCAGTGACTGTGGCCTTCTAATGTCCGTTCTTTGATGATGCACCATCATAACCGGAATGATCACATAGCAAAAACAAATAATTACTCCGATTATGGAAAATACGACCCAAATAGATACAGAAGCTTCATCATCTGGTGTGCTGCTCATTGGATACATCAATGCAGTATTGCTTTATATTCTCATAATACAGTATTTACATACACAACTCCACTACCATTCATGATTCCCCGCACCCGCGACACCACGCGCTTCCTGGACCAGCTGGACACGCTGATCACGCAGCAGGAGGCCGCCAACACCGCCACGCAGGAGCGCGTGCAGCACTCCGGGCTCCGCAGTCGCGTGGAGAAGGCCCTTGCTCTCCAGAGAGAGACGGAGCAGCGCAACAAGGGCCCCTTTGCTAACCTCCAACTCCTCCGCGACGCCCTGGAGAAACTCGACAAGCGGGGGTGGAAACGCTCGTACCACCAGCGGCTCTTCCACGAGGACTTCCTCAAGGCCTGCATCCGTATCTTTTGGAAGGGGGAGAAGGACGGGCAATTTCAAATCGACCACCAGAAAATACTACAAATGAACGCGTGGGAACATCTGCCACAAGAAGTGCTCATCTCCACCCCGCGCCGCTTTGGCAAGACCATAGGCGTCAGTATGTTTGCCGCTGCTATGCTGTATGCGTGTCCGGGAGTGGAGCTGAGTATCTACTCTACATGCAAACGTATCAGCCAGAAGCTCTTACGAAACGTGGTTAAGTTCTTTATGATCATGATTGACAACAACCACAAGGAGTTTGGCTTTAAGGTGATCCGCCAGAACATGGAGGAAATCACCCTCCAAGGCTGTAATGGTGAATCTGACCAGCGGACTGTCAACAGCTACCCAAGCAAGGTAACATCCTGTCCATGTATGCATGCTTGCCTTTGTTCTACTGTGTTGCGATGCAGGCAACCGCGTGTGCAAGTCACGCCGCAGTGTACCAATCAAAAATCCACATCCAACGCAAAGTCCCGACTATCCTGACCAACCATGCCCGCCATTACGCCCGCCTTGGCGTACTCGCCGACCCTGCGTTCAAAGAAATTGGTTTTGCCCTGGAGGCTGATTAAGGTCATGAACTCAAACGGGTTCTGTGCGTTCCACTTCTTGTTACAACCCAGTTCAGTGAGGAGATGATCCGCGACGAACTCGATGTAGGTGTTCATGAGATCGGCGTTCATTCCGATTAATCCAACGGGGAGAGATTCTGTGACAAAGTGTTTCTCAACCTGAACTGCACTCTCCACGATCTCCAACACCCGTTCTTGCGTCAACTTGTTCTCTAACAACCCGTACAGTAAACACGCAAAGTTAGCATGTAACCCCTCGTCTCTCGCGATCAACTCATTTGCAAAGCAGAGGCCCGGCATAAGCCCCCGCTTTCTCATGTAGAAGATTGCACAGAAACTACCACTGAAATGGATTCCCTCCACACACGCAAAGGCGACCAAGCGCTCGGCAAAGGTGCGCTCACGATTCATCCAGTTGAGTGCCCACTCGGCTTTGAGTTTGATTGCGTCGAAATTCTCGATTGCGTTGAACAGCCGTAGCTTCTCCTCACTGTCCGTCACGTAGGTGTCAATGAGAAGAGAGTACGTTTCTGAATGCACCGTCTCCATCATCTGCTGTACAGTATAGAACGCTCTGGCTTCTGGTACCTGCACTTCTTCGATGAAGTTAATCGCCAGGTTTTCGTTTACGATACCATCGCTCGCAGCAAAGAAAGCCAACACGTGCTTGAGAAAGAACTGCTCGTCGTCCGACAGCTTCTCAAAGTGCTTCACGTCCTCACTAAACGAGATCTCGTCTGCTGTCCAAAAGCTCGCCAGATGCTTCTTGTAGAACTCCCATATGCTCTGGTACTGAATCGGAAACATCACAAAGCGCGAGGAATCCGGTGAAAGAATGGGCTCTACCGCAGATTCCTCCTTCATTGCTGGAGGGGAGAGGGGCCTTTAAATACACGGTGGACTATCCATGACAAAGCCACGTTTTGTGTGAATATGATTTATTGAAAGTAATTAAATTTATCATACTTTCACAGCCATCTCAAACATTCTTTTGTTTGACACTGCGTACTTCACTTGCGTCGGATGCAGCGCTCGACGCTTCCGAGTCTGCATTCTTGCGTTTGCTAGTGTTTTGACCTGTCTTGTACTTGAGGTGAAATTGGAAGTTCCACAAAATCAAAACATTGATTCGAGTCCGGGCAATATCCATTTTTCTGCCCACATGAAAAGAACTGAAGGCCTTACCTCCAGTTGACATGGCACTTGTGACCAGGCGACCATCAACACATCGCTCAGCAAAGCTAGCATATTCCCCCCAAAACCCTTCGAACATAATGTCAAGGTTTCAACAGTGATCAAGTTTTGTTCTTATATACAGAAAATTATAATCGTGTAATCCTCAACTCACGCCGCAAACCCCACCGCCGACTCAAACGCGTCGCCGAGCACGCGCAGGGCCATGGAGTAGATCAACGCAACCACGCCCATGCACTCACCAATGAAGAGTAACGCGATTGCATGAATACTGTTAAGATTTAAGTACCCGTGCTGCGTCGTGAGCATCAACGGGAGCAGCCCACACAGCCCGAGACTCATCCAGCGACACGCGTCGTTGTAAATCAACGTATTCGGATTCTTTCCCAGAAACGAGTACTGACAATAGTACACATGCGCGGTCATGAGCTGCGCGATGAACGGCGTAAAGTGCCGGTACAACACATCTTTGAGCGACACACAGAGAAGCACGTACGCCAGCAGATGCATGGCCATGCTATTCACGAAATACGTCGTTGTGAGCCGACGGTCGCGCACCGAGAACACCAGCGACGGAAACACCGTGGCCAGAAACATCACCAGCCCTGCGGAATAGAATGCAATGATCTTGCGACCATCACTAAACTCCGTCGTGTAATACAGATTACGGAACAGCGCCATCACGATCAGAGACATGCGGAGGAGCCACGGCACCGAGGTGACGAATATCATGTAGCGATGGTCTTGAGCGATCTTAAATGTTTTAGTGTCACACAGACACGAAAACAGTCACTACAGCACCTAAAAATAAATTGTGAGCTGTCCACACACTCAAAGTCTCTTTCCACCCAACCATGCGTACTCTCCACCATCTCCTTCCGTTGCTCCTGACCATCACCATTTTCCACGCGAGCTCGACGCTCGCACCCGTCGGAATGGTGCTCCGTCGCCCCTCGACGATCCGTAACATGCAGCTCTTCATTCCGTGTAAGCTCTTTACATCAGAGCACACCACCAACAACAACCAAACAATATCAGCACGCTCGGTGTCGAGGCGGGTGTTTGACCATATTCTCCGCAACCTGATTTACTGCCACACCAAAGGACAGGAGCTGAATCAAGATATGTACTGGGACATTGACGACCATCTGTTGATGCTGGAGATGAACGATACGTTCTAAGTGCTTGATAAAAAATAAATTCAGGCTTGTACGATAAAGCAGGCACTCCCAAGCAACCACCATGATGGAATACATCCATGACACCACACACGACACCCCCCTCCTCACCCCCGAGCTTACGCAATTTACCACGTCGCTGCTCCATGTCGATGGTCGCAAGCTCAACACGGAGCTCTTGGAGAACTGCGAGCACATGCGGCGCAATCTCGTGTTTGCGTGTGCGGTGATCAAACCGGTGGATTCTAGTGACACCATCACCAAGCCCTTTATCGCCGCCCTTGTCGACACGCGTGAGCGGTTCGAGTTTGAAGCTGGTAAGCCTGCGCACATGCGCTTGATGTATCACATTGAGCGCTTCACACCGTCGGACCTCTACAGCATTCGCATCTACCCATGCACAATCATGCAGCGCAACTCGGGCATCTACGACCCGGACTTTATGGACGTGATCACCAATGGTCGGTATCACTACACTATCGTCCACCGCCTCGACGAGAGTTGCTCCATGTCTCTCAAGTTCCACGCCGTCGCCCACGCCGCCGCGTCAGGTGCGCTGCGCCACATCGACTGCCGGGCTTTACCGCAGCACTGGCCCACCACGGAGCACGACGTCACGCTCTATCGCAACTTTGCTGTAGCCACAGCCCTACACCACACACCACCTGAGATTATCACGGACGCTTTGGTCAAAGAGATCACCTTGAAGCTCCGCCAAACACCCACGGCGCACGCCTTCGAGCTCGGTGAAAGCCCTGACAGCACCACCACCAAGCTCAGCGCCGTCCTCGGGCTTCTCGAGCAAGTGCACCGGGCGACGTTCTGGCAGGACCGACCAGAACCTCACCATGACCATTCCAACACTTGATAATTTGGC
>MDTA01136971.1_pt1 | contig 10683 bp, 7 predicted proteins | sample 811151 | NCBI WGS metagenome assembly MDTA01 (sample SAMN05326648, study PRJNA326480) | marine metagenome | isolation source: seawater | place: Indian Ocean: South | collected 2010 | reverse complement strand
GTTGATAATAAACTAGACGGGACTCGATCAAACATGAACGATTTATTTGAATCCATCGTATCCCGGGTACCCCCACCAATGATAGAAGATGCTCCATTCCGTATGCTAGTTAGTAATATAGACTGGGACGAATATGTTGGCCGCATGGCAATAGGCCGAATTCTTTCCGGCGATATTAAGCAAGGCGATCAAATAAACGTACTCCGGAAAGACGGATCACGATTAAAAGCAAAAATTATTAAACTTAAGCAATTTTCAGGGCTTCAAACCAACGACGTAACTTCAGCAACAGCTGGTGATATAGCTGGCCTAGCTGGTTTTGAGGAAGTAGATATTGGAGAAACTTTAGCAAAAGCTGAAGACGCTGAACCTTTACCATTCATTGAAATTGATCCAGCAACAGTGCAAATGGAATTCTCAGTTAACGATGGTCCACTTGCAGGTAAAGATGGAAAAAAAGTTACTTCACGAGAAATTCGTGCACGACTTGAAAGAGAAACAAAATCAAACATCTCCATTAGCATTCATGATACAGAGGAAAGCACAAGATTCCTAGTCGACGCTCGTGGAAGCATGCAGATCGCAGTATTGCTAGAAACTATGCGACGTGAAGGCTTTGAAGTCCTCGTTTCACGACCAACAGTATTGTTTAAAAAAATAGACGGCAAACTGTGTGAGCCTTACGAAGAAATCTGGATCGAGGCACCTGAGGATCAACTTGGAACAATCATTGAAAGCCTAAACAAGAGATTAGGAAAAATGACTAACATTGAGCATCACTCCGCAGGCGTCACAGTTTCAGCTGAAATACCTACTCGCGGACTAATCGGATTTGAAAGTGACCTAATCACCCTTACAAGCGGTAATGGTGTCATGAGCCATATGTTCCTTGAATATAGACCTTGTAGTGGAGAATTAGTTACCCGTCAAACTGGAACACTTGTGAGCATGGAAAATGGAAATGCAATGGCTTATGCTCTAGACATGCTTCAATCCAGAGGAAATCTCTTTATATCTCCTGGGGACTCAGTTTATGCCGGACAAGTTGTAGGAGAAAACCCGAGGCGTGATGATTTACCGGTCAACCCTGCTAAAGCTAAACACCTCGATAATATGCGTGCGTCTGGTTCTGACAAATCAATTGCCCTAACGCCGCCGATCAAATTCTCCATTGAGCGTGCGATTGAATACATTGCTAATGACGAACTGGTTGAAGTAACACCAAATCATCTGAGATTTCGAAAACGTATCCTTGATGCGAATGATAGACGCAAAGCAAATAAGCGCTCTAAAGATATTGCCTCTAACAAATCCTAATTACTTAATATCAACATGGGTGCTATTTAATTTCACCCCATATTTTCTCAAGTATTTTAAACATACGAGGATCATGTTCTTTAAGTTCCGCTCGAACAAAAGGATAAAAGTCATTAACACCAAGATAAGCCTCAGTACTTTCAGCAAAATACTCCATTTGAGTCGTGAGCGCGTAATGTTTCACAGTGCGACCACTGTAAAGTAAAACCTTCTCATATATCCCTGCGGCTTTAACCTTTTTATAGGCATCAAGAATCTCCCTATTTTGAAATCCTTTTTCAAGAACTTGATCATGATAAGCATGAGCAAGCTCGTGTAAAATCACGTATGGATGCTTAGCCCATTGACTGCGGCTAAGTAGAGCTTTAGCTCTAGGAATATGCACATGCTTTACAAGTCTAGGATCATGCTTATTAGCACGAAGCCAAGTTACCCCGGGGTGATACTGCATATTACCAAGCGGCTCGTAATTATAATCCAGCCAAATTGGAAGTTGCTGCAATTCTTTCACACGCGCATCAGGGAGAATGTATTTGATACGTTGAAGATGATTCGCAAGAGCATCAAATACCTCTAATTTGAACTTTTCATGTTCGTTTTCAAGTAGCTTTGGATCAACTTTAATAGACCATCCCTCAAGTTTTTTCACGACTGGATCATAGAATTTTTTTTGTTCGTCAGCAGATGCATGAGCAATTAATAGAATAGCAATAAAACAAATAAGTATTTTTTTGGGGACATTATTTAACATAAGAATTTATTTTTTGTTCAATCTCAGCAACGCCTTTCCTAACGCATCTCCAATTAAGAAGTAGCTTTCAGCATTGCCAAACCAATGGTGACCGTGGCCTACATTGGGAGAATCATTAGCTTCCCGTGCAAACTGTGATGTTGAGACAAACACAGCACTTGAACCGAGAGATTGTGCCGCAGACTTTTGAGCCTTACGGATGATAAGCATATTTTTATTAACATTAAGCCCTCCGTTGCCCAATTCTCCAATCACTACGGGAAGATCGTTCTGCTTAACTTCATTTCGAAGGTCATTAATTAAGCAAATGAGATTAGACTGATAATCCTCTCTTGCGACTTCATCAAACATGTCGTTCCAACCCTGGAACCATACAAAACCACTAAGTACAGGCTCAAGCTCAGCCAAATTTGGAAATTCATTCCCAATTTTAGCCAAACCCTCTTTATATTCAGCGATCATTTTTTTGTAAAATAATCCGGTCTCCCCGCCAGCGCTGGGAGGACGGAAATCTTTGTGAACGCTTTTCCCTCCCCAAGCAGTTTTAATAAGAAGCACAGGCTCATCTAAACCAGCTCCGACAACATGTCCAAGTTGGAACTCTGGCCCAATATGATGGTTGCCTTCGTATCCGGTAAAGCCAATTGATAGACCTCCAATCTTAAGTTCCTCTTTTGTTTGATAACGCACAAAAACATCGTTTCTCACAACCCAGTTACCATCTTCGTCTATGATATGATTATATAAATCAGCAAATTTTGATTTTTTCATCACGTTTTTAAGAATACCTTTTCCACTATTATAGTACTTTGGATGGTCCAAATCTACTACCCCCTGACCTTGCATATTGGACTGACCTGCAAGCCAAAACACTCGAAGTTTATTAGTAGGCTTTAAATGTTTATCAAGAAACGCATAACCAGCGTTTTGGGCTTTTTTGTTGAAAATCATTGCGAGATGCCCTGCCCCTTTAGCAATATATAAATCGGTATCCACCTTAACTTTCTTCAGCGATTCATAGAGCGCAATTGGACCACGGAAGCCAACCGTGGGATGCTTATTCGGATGCACCAAAAGATCAGCGGATCCATTGTAAAAAAAGATTGGCGAATCATCTTTATCAACAAACGCATTAGGAGAATCCGCCGTATATGATTCTGGCACCTCATGTCTATTTCCACCAAACCAGTATGATAGAGCATTCGATTTCTGACCAACTGTTCGAAAATCGGTTGGAGCACCACCTGCTACAGCGGCAATAATTTTTGTACCAACTCCTTTAGGATCACTTTCCTTGGAAAGCCCGGTTGTTGCCAGCATTGAAACAAGATGTCCGCCGGCAGAATAGCCCATTGCACCAATACGTTCAGGATCCACCTTATACTTAGAAGCATTTTTTCGAATCCATCTTACAGCATCTCGACAGTCTTCGGTTTGGGCCGGACTTTTGTGTTTGGGGGCTAGTCGATAATTAATTGCAAAACAAGTGTAGCCTCGCTTAGCTAAGCTTTTTGCATAAATAGCTAATTGGCCCTTAGAGCCAAGACGCCATGCACCTCCATGAACTACCAGTATTGCTGGGTATGGGCCATTACCCTGAGGAACATAGACATCAAGCTTAAGCGTTACCTCATCGAGCTTCTTATAAACAATATTTTTGATACGATCGTACTCATAATTTTTACTCAAAACACTTGTATCCAAGCTACAGAGCAAAAAGAGAAAAATTAATAAACGATTCAAAATAGGTATTTTTTTCAACGGATTTAAGCTTTTTCGCAAATAAATTTCAAAAAACTGAATAAGGACAGTGCAAATTACAGATTAAAAAACAATCAAACTTTTATTACCTCTATTAAAATTCGAAATAATGAATACAATTATAAGATTAACCACCAAACCAAAAATACCAGTGTGCACTCCCCAATTTGTTAATGTGCCAACTGGATAAAGCGCAAATACACAAATCAAACCACCAACTAAACCCCAAAATGGAGCATTAGTCTTCATTCCTTGCCAATACATACTAAGAATAAAGCCAGGTGCTAGCTGCATTAAAATATCAAATTTCATATTCATAAGTTTAACCAGAGTTGGTTTGTTCTCAAGCGATTGTAAATATATCGCAACGCTGGCCATGACAACGACCACAATCAAAGAGATTGATTTGCCTATCAACGTCAATTGGGCTTGGCTGGCATTCTTGTTAATTTGGCGATGATATATATCTTTAGTCAACATAGATGATACTGATAAAAGAACAGAATCGGCTGTAGACATTAATGCTGCAAGTACAGCTGCTAAAAGCAAAACAACCAACCATCTGTGAAGTACTGACTTGCCCATAATAATCCTGCAGACCTCACTAAATACTCGATCTGAATCTTCACTACTGAGCTCGGATAACTCAGGCGAAGCCAAAGCAGTTATGCCAACTAGAACCGCAACCAGTGACGCGGTAAGAGGCAAAAACGCCATTGTTGCAACACCGTTTCGAAGAACTTTCTGACTTCGAGCCGCATAAATACGCTGAATTGCTTGCGGATAAAGCGCACCACCTAAACCTACCACAAAAATGTAACTAAACCACTGCCGGATCATGATCGAATTAGGCACTGAAACCTTCTCCGGTTTAGATGATTTAAGTAACTCGTAGCTATTTCCCAATCCACCAAAGTGATCAAGAACTACAAAAAGCAAAACAACAAATCCAACCATTAGAATGCCACCCTGAATCATATCAGTCCAAGCTACAGCTCGAAAGCCACCGAGCGTCTCATATACCAGCATTATAACTGCAAGAAGAATGACTCCAGCGATGAATGCAGTACGCTCATCGAATTCAGTTATACCTTGAAGCAGTAGCCCCATGGAAGTTAGTTGAGCTAGCAAATAATTACCGATTGCGAGAACCATAGTAATTGAAGCAAGCACAGTGTACGGCCTATGAGCAAATCTGTACTCGAGAAAATCTGAAGGAGTAATAAAGTTTTTCCGCTTTGCCAAACTGTGCAGTCTTGGAGCAAAAACAAGGTAGACTACTATAATAGAAGTCATAAAATGGACACTCATTAACCAAGGGTAACCAATTCGAAAAGTCTTACCTGTAAACGCGAATAGCGTGTTTCCACTATACTGCGTAGCATAAAGAGTCAGCACTAAAACCATGAACCCAACACCTGAGCCTGCTAAATAAAAGTCCTTAAGTGAATTTTCAGTTCGAGCACGCATTCCCCAATAGCCAATACCAATTAACGACAATAAATAAATCGCTATAAACCCTAACTCTAGTGGCCCAAGCGGAATTTTACTCATTCATCTCCCTCCGATTTATCACTATCACTTGGCCAAGTTCGAAATGCCACCCAAGCAGTCAAACAGGAAATCAAAAAAGAACTAAACGTGCTAACACCCACCCATAAAGGCATACCGAATATTAATGGTTTATCCCCTCCCTCACCCCAGTACCAAGGAACAGCCAGAATAAAAAGTATTACAAAACTAAAAACAAGCAACCATGACAGATGGGATGATTTAAACTCATGATCTCTCATTACAATGACTGAGCTTTTTGAAATGCAGCTTTAATAATACAAACTGCTTTATCCATTTCCTGATCAGTTATAGTCAAAGGCGGTGTCAATGTCAGCACATTACCATTTGAAACCTTAAAACTTAATCCATTAGAAAGACATTCATATAAAATAAACTCTGATATATCTGGGCGTGTAATCTCAATCGCCAAAGCAAGTCCAAGCCCACGAATCTCTTTCACAATTGATAAATTACTAAACAACCTCTCTAATTCCATTTTTGTTTTTCGACCAAGACTCGCAGATCTATCAATCAGTTTTTCAGATTCAATAACATCAAACATGGCTAGAGCTGCCGCTGCCCCAACAGGCGACTTTTCATGCGTATAGTGGCCTATAGCTTTCAATTGAGCTATATCGAGATTATTTTTCGCTATTATTGAAGCCATAGGAAAAATACCACCACCAAGTCCTTTACCTACTACCAAAATATCAGGAATCACCCCACTATGCTCGCAGCAGAACATTTTGCCAGTTCTCCCAAAAGCTAGAGGAATTTCATCTAAAATTAAAAGAGCACCAAAACGATCGCACAACTCTCTCAAACGCAACCAGTAACCATCCTCAGGCTTTTCAACTGTAGTACATCTCATTGGTTCCGAAATTATTGCACCAATATCACCCTCCTTTTCCATTATTTTTTCTATCTCATCTGCATCTGAAGTTTGTTTGGGCCAAGGCACATGAAAACAACCCGGCAGCAAAGGCCCTAAATCATCTCGAAATAAAGACTCCCCTCCGATAGATATTGCATCAAGGGAAGCACCATGAAAAGTACCCCACATAGAAATTGTCTTGTGCCTTCCAGTAGCATAACGAGCAAGCTTCATTGCCATTCCAATAGCAGATGTTCCACCTGGAGCAAATAAGACCTTGTTTAGTTCACCTGGGGCAAATTTGCCAAGTTTCTCCGCTAAGGCTATAGCCGGCTTATTTGTAAAACGCCTTGGGCAAAACGATAATTCATCCAACTGCAATTTAATGGCATCTATAATTTTTGGATGTGAATAACCAATTTGATGTAAACTGTTCCCGTGAAAATCTAAATATTTTCGCCCCGATGCATCAATTAGGTAAGAACCCTCACATTTAACTATCTCTGTCAGACACGGTGTGGAAAGAGATTGATGTAGAAAACATTTATCATCTCTAGACAATGTTTCTCTTACAGTTGAATCAATGTTCTGATCTTGCCACTTGTGGCGCAAGGGAGTGGAGTTAAAATCTCCTTCTGTATTATCAACAGACATTAAGTTTGCCTCAAAGATTCATAATGAATTTACATTTTGATATCGCGAACGATATTCCTTGGGCACCATACCAGTTTCTCTTTTGAAAAATCGAGAAAGTTCCTCCGGACTTCCAAATTTCATATCCATAGCAATATGACTTATCTTTTCATTGGAGTTCTTCAGTAAAGTCTGCAGCTTTGCCAACCTTACACGCTTAATTTCCTCCTTTGGAGTATGCCCCATCAGTTGAACAAAGTGCTTGTTAAAGCCTGAAAGAGAAAGCGAACTTCTAGCCGCCACTTCCGACACGTGTATAGGATAAACCGGAGCAACAGCTCGAATATATTGTACCGCTTGAGTTACTACAAGATCATCAATGGCAAAAGTGTTGGTGGATTCTCGAGCTACTATATCGCGAATAGGCATAGTAACTAAATGATCATTTTTAATATACTGACCATTCATCATTTTAGAAAGAAGGCGAGCTGCTTCATATCCTACATTTTCTCCAGGATATGCCACGCTAGATAATGGTGGAGTTGATATTTGACAAAATACTTCATCAGCATTGGTACCCATTACGGCGACTTCTTCTGGAACTAAAATGCCAACTTCATTGCAAATACGTATAATGTTACTACCAAGCATATCATCCTTAGCAAAAATCCCAACTGGCTTAGGAAGTCGATCAAGCTCTTTTACAATACGCTCATGCATCTTTACCCACCTGCCATCCCATGGAAGATGATCTGGTTCAATCTGTACTTTAATACAATCAAATCCCGCTGAGTTTATTTGCTTTTCAAAAGCCGACCCTCTTTCAATAGAATAATTACGAGAAGGATCTCCCCAATAAGAAAAATTCTTCAATCCAAGCGTGAGCATATGCTGGGCAGCTTGCTTTCCTATTTCAAAATTATTTGGAATCACAGTCGGAAATCCTTTTCCAAGACATTCAGCACTTAAGTTGACAACTGGTATTTTACATTGCTTAAAAATTTTGGCTTCTTCTTCTGAGAATCTAAACAATATCAAACCATCTCCTCTCCAATTCTCATCAATCAAAACGGGGGCCATTTCATTAGTGGAGTCGACAAGAGTCTGTATTTGCCATTGCTCATTGTTCCTAATGAAATCAACAATTCCACGAAATATAGGCCTTGTAAAAGAAGCCCAAGAAGGAACCCGAATACCCACTACAGGCATTCTTCCCCCTGCTTTGGGCTTAATATTATATTGATTGGCTTGAGTCATTTTACGGCTAATATTTAGTGAAATTAGAAAATTAAACTAAGGGAGGCTTAGATCATTATTCATAATATTACATGGATTTTGGTTTTGCATTTCACTGTCGAATGTCAAGTTCTGAAAAAAACGATTTTAAAACTACTCCTTTATATTAATCGGACGATTGTTTCTTTTACTTAACAACCGATTTACTTCTTCCTTATCAATCTCACCGTCTTCGAGAATTAAAATTTCTTGTCTAATTCTTATATTTGATGGCTCTCTCTTTTCATTCAACCACAGTCTCATCGCCTCATTTGATTTACGATCAAGCTCACTACTTCCAGACAAATAATCGTACTCAAAATTGACGTACGACTCTTGAGACTTTAGGCTTTTATAAGCTATATAACGCACTACACCATAAGGATCATTCAAAAGCTTTATAAGATACGGAGCCAGCCAACTATTTCCAGATGCAACCTTTGCAGGCTCCCATCCACCGTGCCAAGCCGCTATTGCACGTTGAGCCGCATGACCCTTCAACAACCAAAGGATCCATGCAGAAATATTTTTCTGATCATGTGTAAGTGGAAACACCTTATGATTATACCTCTCACTTAAGTGATTCTGAGTCCATTCTAAAGTTTTGTCTAAGTGGCAGAGATTGCACGCATTTGGAACACCATGCTCTATACTTCTTAATGCAGAAGGTGATTGTATTTGATGACTCCTTAAAGCTCCAAGTAAAGCATAGCTGGTATGAGGCATGTGACAATTGACACAGCTACTACCAGAAGAATCTACTTCATGATGCGTATGTAATTCTATATTCGTTGTATACTTATCATCTTTATGACATTGAATACATGACTGATTACCTGTCAGGTCCTGCCTTAGCTGATCTTTTGGGTCACTATGGTGCATAGAATGACAATCTAAACATGAAATATTCTTAATTCCTTCTTTTTTATTAGTGTAGCATGCGCTAACCCGCATAGCCGTGAACTCTCGGCCACCGGCTAATATAGTCCCATCGTCCCACCACCTCTCTTGAAAGAACTCCTTATTTTTCTTTAGCTCATCTAGGTTGACTTTACTGCCCGTAGAACCTGGATGTTGAATATAATATCTATAATCGTGGATATTATCACCTGGGCTATACATAGGCCCATTCCGAGCATACTCCATCCCGACTTCTGCATCTTTATAAATATAAACCCCATGACACTGACCACATATTTGGCTGGAAAGTTTATGATTAAGTTTAGCTGGGTTTTTTATGTGTTCAGCAGTTGTCGATTTATCTCCAAAATGTTTAGCATACCTAGCTATTGGGGATTGATAATGTTTTACATGCTCTTCAGCCCCTCCGTGACATGATTCACAAGAAATACCCAATTCAGCTACTTCCGTTTCAAATTTATTACTTCCCCTAAGTCCAGGGTTACCATTTGTGCTATGACACTTAATACAATGATGATTCCACTGTGAAATCATTCGCTTACTAGATGGAGCCCTCATAAAGGCATCTTCTCTTGGTATCCACTTATCCTCTTTGGGCAAATATACTAACGGCAATGTCTGTAATAGATTTCCATATTTTGATTCATTAATTTGTTCGATCTGATTTGATACAGATCCATCAATCCAATATGTTTGGTAATGGTGAGATCCCGTTGTCATGACTACCCTTTTTTCAACTCGAGGGACAGACCTCAGGTCAAGCATAGCAAGAATATCATTTGTCCTAATCTGATATGTATAATCATTGATTCTTCTACCAGTTTCAACAGCCTTCATGACAATCTCAGGATCTGGAACTTTTGCCCAATATTGATCATTTTTTTTGAAGATCTTATATTTTAATCCTCTGGAATCTATTTCTGAGCCATCAAACCTACCCATGACCGAATGACTCCCTGCAACCTGCGTCATGGTTCGGTGATAAGTTCCATACCAACTTGCATATTCAGATGGATGACATGACTTACAATTATCTGAAGATATATATCCTTTTGTTTGTTCCTTATTAGGAATCTTAGAGTTTAGATTACGCCGATCTAAATCTTTTTTGGATAAATATTTCCAATAGAAAAAAGTTGAAAAAGCAGACAAACAGATGAGTAAAACAAAAAAAACCCTCCCATTAATCCTTAGAGAATTTTCAGTTTTGAACATAACACGCCTATTAACTTTTTTTATTGGGTTAAAAGAGTGTTAGTTGCTGATACTTGGTAATACAAGATGATTAATCCAATTTTTAACTTCAATTGTTCTAATTGAATCATCTGAGATATCAGGTTTAACCTTAAGCTCAGATGCAATATCAACTCTAGAAGGTTCATTGTGCAATAGCTCTAATTGATCAATATAGGTTAAACCTTCATGCTCACTCTTAAAAAAATTAAGTTTTATTAATTTTTCCATACGACAAAACATCAATCTTGCCATTTCGTGAAGATCATATTCTGGATGATACTGCACAGCCCAGAATTCTGAATTTTTATAACTTACCGCAACTGACAGCACTGAAGTAAACTCATTACCTGAAAGCCGTATG
>MDTA01056030.1_pt1 | contig 10683 bp, 6 predicted proteins | sample 811151 | NCBI WGS metagenome assembly MDTA01 (sample SAMN05326648, study PRJNA326480) | marine metagenome | isolation source: seawater | place: Indian Ocean: South | collected 2010 | reverse complement strand
TTTGGCGCGGAGCGCGTGTCGATATTTGCAACCGACCGGTGATCGTATGGTAACCACCTTGCCGACCGAAAGTCAACGATATAGGGAGAATGGTCTATTGGATATCCTCCATAATCATTTATTACTCCGTCAGGCGACCGTAACGGTACCTTGGTGATGCGCGAGTGAATTTGTGATCGTTTTACGCCGGGTTTTCGCGACTAGCTAGTACCTTCGTCCCTAAAGGTAGACTGCAGTTAGTTAAAGGCACGCAGGCGCTAGGCCGGCTGAACTCGCTCGGGGGCAAAAGTTGGCCGAACAACCCCCCCGATTGTTCGAAATTTTGCACATTGTTCATACCTTGAAAAGAGGTCTTTATCATTTTGTTTCTCGGCCAAACTATTTCTGCGCCGCACTCTCGACCGGCGAAACATGGCGGAGGCGGTAAACTTTTTGATAGAAAACGAAGTCAGCGAGGCACAACTCTACGAGAGAGCAGCCGTTTTTACGACGCACGAGATCCAAGATATATTCAAAAAGCGCTCGCGTTTTGAATACTTGCTGAGACGCCGTCGGGTTGATGCATCGTGCTACACCAACTATATTAAATTCGAGCAGAACCTGATAGAACTTCTCAGACTTCGCGAGGTGTTGATGTCATCACTGTCCCTATTTTCCTTCGGATATTTTTAAAGCACGACGAGCTCATTGTTAAGGAATCGACGATCGCGCAGGCACATCGAGGCCACGGTAGTGCACTCGTGCACGCTGTATGTCACAGTTTTATCAGTAAGGTTGTCGTCCTTTACCAGAGAGCTCTTCGAGAAACCAAGGGGAACGTGGGCCTTTGGCTGAGGTTTGCCACATTCTGTTATCAACACGGCAATCGACGTTTACTATCGAGAGTCATCACCCAAGCACTGCAGATGAATCCGTCCTGCGCGGGCCTTTGGGCTTTTGCTGCTTTCTGGGAATACACAAGTCAGGTACCACAGAGAACTGATTTCTCAAGTTACCCCTCCTCTTGGAAGGCAATCATTCAGGCGTTGAAAAATTGAAGATCGACGCAACCTCATAGGGTGATGTGTCCGCAGCACGGCGTTTCTTTCTACGCGGTCTGCGAAACTGCTCGCACGGCAAAGGCATGATCTCTTATCTTGCCAAAAATTATTAACTTTGTCGAACCCTTACGATTTATAAACAGTTCTTTGGCACGAATACTTTCGCTTGGAAGTGTCTCATGCCATGAGTTTAGCCGCCAGGTGCAAACTCCTTGGCCTTACAATTCTTGATCTACCGCGTGCAGAGCAGGTGCGATGCGTTCTACCTCGCGTGCATATTTTATGATGACTTCGGAGTTAGCTCACAACTTAAAAAATTCCAGGCCAACAGGGCAGCTGAGAGGGTATTAAATGTTGCAAGTCTGAGACATCCAGGTCCGTTAGATATTTTGTGTAGCGCCACAATTGATTAGCATCAGTCACCGTGCAGATGATGTTGTCTTCCAGCTTTACTTTGTCGCTATAGCTCTCGGAATGTCGGTGAGGAGTTATCTTACCAGATTGATTTTCTGTCTGGTGTATTACCAGTGTGACCTCACTTGTTCAATCCTGCTTTTGAGACAGGAATCAACAAGCAACGTCGTAAATCGCGTCGAGGTTTGTCGGAACTCTTTGTCGTCCTCAGGATTTACTGTCATCATTCCCTTCCAACAACAGGAGATCGTCGCTTCGCGCATCCCTGACATGGGAAAATGGCGCACCTTTCATCGCGAGAAGTGCCTTTCCAGGGTGAACATGAACGCCAGCTTCTGAAAATGATTAACAAGCCATTTGCTCGCATCGCCGTGTTTTAGAAGCTAGAGAACAGACCCCGGAACAAAGAACCAAAGTCTGGCTATATATTGCACCAACATTCCCTTCAAACTAAGTAATGCAAACCTTATCGAAATGCCCTAGCTTGCTCACGCTCGCGCATTCGTCGACGCAACTCCTGAGTTGAAATCAAGGTGATGAACGCCAAGTGATGTAAAATTATTAGAAAACCTTCTTCCTCTTGACAATTTCAGAGTAAAGCTTTTCTCGGTATTCTTGAACTGAGTATTTTGTATTGTCGTCGACGGGAATCGAAATACGGTGATCACAGAATGGCTCATCTGCTGGATTATGGAACTGAGCTAAGTATGGATGTCTCAACGCTTCCTCTGCCGTGATTCGTTTCTCGGGATTGAATTGGAGGAGCTTTTGCAACAAATCTGCAGCCTGGTGACTCGCACGTGGAAAAAGCTACAGTGTAGATGTTTTAAACAGTGTGTGCAAAGAATGTCCAACGATTCGCCTACCTCTGTAGCTTTCTTTGGCTTTGGGGGCGGAAGAGATGCAAGCATCGTGATTGCGAATGGAGATTGCACGGCGACAATGTCTTCGTTCGCGGGTTTTCCCGTAACCTGTGGATGCATCAAGAAACTTTAGCAACATGTTGAACCAACATAGTACCAAGCTTTTCACCTCAATTATGCGGTCAAGTTGATTCATGGTCGAGGTGCCAGGAAAAATTGGCTTTCTGGAAAATGTTGTCAGCTTTAAAATTTTGTTGATTTGATTGTAACGCACCCTCCCAGAAGTTCTCCGAGGATACAACCACTTGACCACGTGTCAACTCCAAATGTGTATCTTGTAGAACCCAGAAGAATCTCAGGGGCTCGATACCTGCGAAGCAAGATATCAGACCAGAGTTACAGATGTGTGGGGTACGAAGTACTTTCCAGCGCGTTGCTACATAATCCGTTAATATAGGCGTAGAATCTTTGTTATCCACAATATTCGTTAAAGAGCGAGCAAGCCCAAAGTCTGCTATCTTCATCTGACATTCACTGTTTAATAGTAGATTGCTTGGCTGATGAAGGTACGGCTGCAGGTGAGAAGCAAGGCGGTTCGCGGCAAGAAAAATCACACCTTGACATCCCTGTGCAAGAGCTCAGCGGAATGCATGTATTTTAGTGCCTTGAAAAGTTGGTACATGATGTATTGTTTATGGATGTCCTCCAAAATATTTGCGCGTATTACTGCATCTCAAAAGTCACAGTCTGTCTTGAATAACACACGAATTCACCACCTGCATGCAAGTCAGTTTCCATGTACTCAAAAATCAAATAGATGTCTCTGTCGTTTTCTGCTTTCAGGACATTCAACAACCTGCGAAGATGGCGTATGTGTGCACTCGAGAACAGAGGTATTGCGAAACTCAAGGAATCTGCGCAAACCTGACTATATTCTCGTGGTTGTTGACCTCTTGCAGAAACATAATTTCGCGAAACGTTCGCTGTGCATCTGTTGCGTTTTGGAACGCGTCAAAGATTTTTTTCAAGGCTACAACATCACGGGTCTTCTTGTCCACAGATTTCCAAACTATTCCGTATGCCTGGTATTCACGAACAGCGTGCTTGAGCGAGGGAGTGAAGTACAACGAAATTCCGTACCCCTTTCCCGAGCTTCTGCTGTATTTCGTATTTTCGCAGAACGTGCTTGTCGATCTCTTCGCTCATCACAAATGAAGAAGCACTTCCGCTTGCCAAATTGGCCTTCAAACGGTGTGAATGAAGGAATTCCCGAGAAGCGGCCAGGCCTTCTTGCAGCTATCCGTGGCTCTGGAAGACTTCTGCTCGTAAAACGAAGCGTTGTCTTTGATATGGTTTGGTGCCGAGTTTCTCGAGGTACTCTATCTTCGATTCATAACATTAGACAAATGAACTATCAGTGAACTATCCATATGGATATATCCATATTATACTCATATTTATACTCATATTTATATTACCTTCGTACGAACGAAGGTATCATATCAGTATCATATCCATATCATACTATGATAGACTATATATGATAGATATCATAATAAAATAAAAAAGAACACCTTCCATTCGTTCGGTAACACGTTTCGTACCCGACCGATTCCGCGCGTCCGTAAGCAAAATCACCAAAAGATTGATGACGTCAAAATCTTGTGGAGTGATTCTATACTCGAGCAGTGGTTCCAAGTCTCCAGATGAATCCGATCTGGAAGGTTTCGTGGTTTCTGATAGTGAAATTGTGGGACAAATATAGCCAAGTATGTAGATGTTGTGTGTCCTGATATTCCAAAGGTTGCTCAAATTCTCGATGAACGCCATGGACAAGTGAATGAGGGCGAGATGTTCTAACATTTTGTTTGGTTTTTACTTTTATTGAGAGATACTTAGGTTTTATCGAGCCTGCCGCAGTATTGCTCAGCTCTGTCCCACCCGTGCGCGGCGAAATCACTTTATTTTGTGTTGAAAGTAATAGACAGCACATGATTTGGATCGTGAATTTGATTAACATGAACTACGTTACCATACGACAATTAAATCAATCGTGCAGTATGGATAGTCGGTATAAAAATTCCTACGGCAGGATTTTGGTTCATTGACTCGCGAAATCGGTCAGCTATTCGAATGAAGGGCACCTATTTTCCTTTTTCAGAAGGAATACTGAAAAAAGAACCACCGCGCCACTTTGTCGTAACAATCCGTCGTGACCGCAGCAGCTTGGACTCATCGCAAGATGTTTCGCATAGCTTTTAGAGCCGCGTGCCATCGTTACTCACCGGCTACTTTTCTTTTCGGCGCAGCAGTTCGACTACAAAATCGACAATTGAACATTCACGAGTACCAAGTGAGTTTTGAACACGAATCCCAACGGAGTACAAAACACCACTTGTGGTTTTATTCTCAACGGTTGTTATCATCAAACAGGGCGCCGAGATTTTGGCGCGGTACGGTGTCCGCGTTCCACTTGGCATCGCCTGTCAAACGGCGGACCAGGTACATGCCGCCGCCGAGAAGCTTAGATCTGACGATGGAGATGTCGTTCTGAAGAGTCAGGCGAGTCAGCTTGATTTCTCCTCAACGTGACTTTTTCCCTCATGATATCCATCCACTCTTATTTCGTGCTCGGTTTTGTGTCCGGGAAAAATGACTTCGCTATCTCTTCGGCCTCCTTTAGATTCTTGCGGGTGGGCGTGGTCTTGGTCATTTTAAGAATGGTCTGCAAGGTGGTGTTCATATTGTCCCGTCTGGCAAAGCACAGGCAGTTGGCGAGAAGATGTTAGGCCAACTGCTTGTAACGAAGCAAACTGGTGCAGCAGGCAAACCTGTCAACACTGTGCTAGTCGCTCAAAAAATGAAGCTCGTCAACGAAATGTACTTTGCTATCCTTCTAGATCGCGCCAGTGCAGGGCCGTTGGTCATTGCTTGCAGCGAAGGTGGCACCTCCATAGAGGACCTCGCGGAAACACATCCAGAAAAGATTACCAGGATGAAGATCGACATAAGAACAGGACTTACAGAGGCTCAGGCAAGAGACTTAGCCGCGCATCTTGGGGTGAAAGGATCCATAAGCGATGCCGTTGCCCAGCTAAAGGCATTATACGACGTTTTCATCAGCAGCGATTGCACCATGCTCGAAATCAATCCCCTTGCAGAGACCGCCGAAGCAAAGCTCATAGCTGCAGATGCGAAGCTCAATTTTGATGACAACGCCGAATATCGCCAGAAGGACCTCTTCGCTCTTAGAGATCATTCGCAGGAAGATCCGCGTGAGGTTACAGCCGGTAAGTTTGACTTGAACTATATCGGCCTCGACGGAAATATAGGTTGTATGGTAAACGGTGCAGGCCTTGCCATGGCCACGATGGACATCATCTCACTCCACGGCGCAGCCCCGGCAAACTTCCTTGACGTCGGCGGCAATGCAAGTGAACAGCAGGTCGTCGAGGCTTTTAAAATTCTCACTTCTGACACCAAAGTGCAGGCATTGCTGGTGAACATATTTGGTGGCATCATGAAATGCGATGTAATTGCAAGCGGCATCGTTAGTGCGGCAAAGCAAGTTGGCCTTCAAGTGCCTCTTGTTGTTCGCCTAGAGGGAACAAACGTCGAGGCAGGTAAAGAAATTCTCGAAAAATCTGGCATGGATATTATTGCCGCGAATAACCTTGATGATGCAGCGAAAAAAGCGGTCTCGGCTCTTTCGTAGGTTCTTCTCTAGCTTGGTCTTGGTTTCGTTATCAATTAGTCTACCTTCGTGAGGTACCTTCGTGAGGTACCATCGTAGTTTTTTGGGCACAAACAATTTTCACTAAGCTTTCCATTGGAATGCAAATACATAGACTAGCGCTAGCTAGCTAGCTAGTCAACGGAACATATCTTCGTTCGTAGTCTAGTAGAATATCCATATACATGCGTAGACTACGTATATACGTGTTATACCTTCGTATATGTGTAACTCGTACATAACCACGCCACATTGTTGAGACTTTGTACGAATGCTCGTGAGGAAGCTTCGGCACTATAGACACCCTTGGTGCATCGCTAAACACGAGAGTGCAACTTTAGACCGCCTTGGCTTATTTCATCTAACCGCCATCTACTTTCCGCGCGCGTGATCGAGATGTTTATCTTAAGTTGACTTGGATTTCACCATGCCTTGAACGACCTTCGCAACTGAGGGTCAACCTTATTTTTGGCTCAGTGAATCGTTTCCTGGCATCCCAAGTGTACGGCTCTGCATGTGACGTCGCGCTCACCGATATTGCATGAAAGGGCGACATTCAATATCAAAGACAACGTGCCAGGGTTCCAGAAGATAACCATCGGTCGGTTCTTTCGCCCTTTTGCCCGTGGTAACTCCCATTCTGGAACAATGAGAGCCTCCCGAATACTCTGCCGAAACCTGAGCAATTTTAATGAATCGGGATTTGAGATCGATTGCGCCGGCGATCTGTCTCTGGACCTCCTATCAACAATTATAGACGGCGGATTCGTGAGAATAGCCGTCGCTGCTGCGGGCATGTGCCGCGTTGATGGACCTTTCAATTTTTTATCAGCAACCCATGCTTCAAACAGTTGTGAAAGAGTTCTCAAGGTACTATTGAATTGTTCCGAGGCATGCACTGATCAAAGGGCGAAGCGTATTCGCAGTAACGCTGCGAAGGATCTCGCTGAAACAGTTGTCAAGATTTTGAAAACTGGCCGCGAGCGATGCCTTCCATTTCTACATCTTTTGCACTTTATCACAACCTTGCAAGCTTTCTCTGAACTACAAGAAGAATTGCTGCGTTGTGAATATGTCGACGTTTTGTCTGAGTCGGTATTACAAGATGTTGTACTTTCTGTCATGAAGATTGACGGAACAGCACCGCAATCTCAATATTTTTGTTCACATATTCGTGAGCTCATGGTGGTATCAAGGATACCTAGATCTGCCCCCTGGTCAGCAGAACGAAGCACGCACTCTTCTGTGCAACATTCTCCGGTCCTGACTTCAGAACTGCCTCGCGCCAAGAGGTTGTTGAGCAACCCTTTGGATGAGCTTGAAAACAAAGCAATGCCGCCGCCCCGTAAAGTCCTTCGCAGTGCGAGAAGGTCCCATAAAAAAATGTCGAAAACGTCGGCAGTGAGGTGCTGCAAGGCTTCCCAATCACCATCCGCATTGAGGATTTTTTCTGAAGAAGTTGGTGAGACTCTTTTTATGTCGGACCTTCCAAATGCACTTGCGCATGGAAGACGTTATCGCTATTTCGCGAACACCGCATATGAAGATCTAGCTGAAGATTGCCATGTTACCGAAATGGCATTGAACAGGTCAACTACGGCCACAGGACATTCTTCCCAGAGTGAACACGAACTTTCAAAGTTTTCCCGATTCATGCAAACGTCTCTGCTTGCTCGTATATCACAGCTTGCTATCCATCGTCGAGTTGTGCGTGAAACGCATTTTCTTGAAGCAGCAGCTCTGATGCCAACATCGACATCAAGAGCATTTTCTACTGTTTCTGCTGCTCTGTGCTTGGAACGCCTACCATTTATGTTCCGTGACCATCTTCAACAATTCGAGGAATTGGATGCGCATATACATCTTCCAAATAATATCAAGGTTTCAAAATCCTACTGTCCAGATCCATTACTTGCTAGGCTTCGCGGACACTCAGAAACATTATGGATGAGCTGCGTCTTCTGGGGCGAACTATCTGCTTGGCATCGTTTGACTTTGGAATGGCTGCTTGTGATGCTTACCAGTTATCTGGAAATTTCACCAGGTTTGCATAGGCGTGATACTGTTATAGCGATTGAGATTCTTATCCACATTCGTTTCTTACTCGCTTCTAGCATTTCGCTCACACTGAACACATGTAACAACTCTTCACGATGGGGCTTCGTTGGTTTGTGGATGCGTGCAGCTCATTCATTGAACAACAAAATCATGCACACTTGCTCCTCTCATTTATTCGCACGGATGATGAGCAAACTTTATTTGGGAGAGCGTGGATCAATCTTGATTCTTCAAAAGTACATGGACATCGCGTTGGCTGCTTGCGATAGTCAGCGACAGCTTCTAGGTGCCCATTACGAATTGTGCACAATATCAAACACCTACTTGAATGCTTGTACTCCCTGCTATCTCGTGAAATCTTATTTCACTTCAATTATTCAAATGCATTCTGTGCTGCATACCAATTCAACCGGCAAGGATGGTCATATGTTACAGCATAGTGGACAACCACTCGACCTTTGCGCGCCTATGATGATGCTGTCCAGAATGAAATGCATTTTGGAACCAAGATCTGGCCTTGCAACCCACAAAAATATAGTCACCACGGAGCCATGCGCTGGTAATTCGAAATCTCTTTGCGGGGTTTGTCAGAGAGGTCAAATGTGTGTTAACTCGACAGCACTTGCACAGGCGGCATCTTCAACATCATTCTTTCCCCCTTTTCAGGCGTCGTCGGAATCATGTAGTGCCAATTTTCACGTATCTTCCGTCTCCTTTCTGCGTGCTTACATCACAAGCTCTACACATTTTCAACTTAAACCTCTCGAATGTGATGGGCGTGTCGCGATGCATCTCAGGTTGCTGACTACGCTCACGCAAAACAATGAATCAAATTTCACGGGAAAGTTCCGCAAGTCGAGCCCTGGTGACTTAAGGTCAACCAACGAATGTGGAACATCGCACGATTTGAGGGTTTGTGTGTGTTGTACATCGGCGAAAAAATTATCATGTCATTCAACTTGCTCTGGTAACATCATTAAACAGCATCTCGTGAATTTCCTTATTCTTGAGATTGGCCTCGAACACGATATATTTATTCAACAAGACTTGAGGGATCAGAGGGATAAGGTGGATGGTTGTGGTGTTTGCACTGTTATCAACAAAGCTGTACACTCGAAGGTCACAAATACCATGGATCATTTCCAGACCACAAGCAAATATCAGCAGAGGTCGTCAGCAGAGGTCAAGAATCCGAAAGGAATTGAACCATGTAACACTCTGTCATCGCTTTCAGCACACGAAGTTAATGAATATCATGTGCATCGTAAGCTGCGTTGGTTGTATGATGCCCGCAAGACTCATGTACATGTGCTTGAACTAGTCTTGGCTATATTTGCCACTGATATTACTCAAAGAAAGATTGTTTGGAATGAAGTTCCTGCAAGGAAATGCACTACCATTCAGCTCCAAGACTGGACAGAGGCGTCATATAGATGTCTACGGTATCATCTGAACTACCATGCAAACACGTCAACCCGGAACATGTTGTTGTCGCGCATGCATAAATTCAGTCCTGATGAACTACGGCTTCTTCGCATTTCTTGCGAATGTCTTTTTGAGCCAGCAAAATATCCGCCTCTAAGACTTATTGGACGTGGATCATTTGCGAACGTATACCATAGTTCTTTATCTCTAGAGCTCAAGGCCAACAGCCGCGATGATGTAGCAGCAAAAGTGTTCGAGCAACCGCAAACAGTTTCTATTTTCTCGGAGATAAAGTTGCTCGAGGACATGCAAAAAGATGCACTGATCGTGAAGCTCTTCGACTATGGTGCATCAGCAAATCGCGTATTCATCGTGATGCGACAGTATCCATCATCTCTGAAACATTGGCGGGGCTCTCAAAGGTACGGTGTTGAGGCAGGAAAGATGCGCTTGCCAATCCAGCTTCATTTAAATATATTTTCCCGTTGCGTTGATGCCGTTTGCGCACTTTCAGATTTTGGCGTCGTGCACTACGACATCAAAGCAGACAACTTTCTTCTAGAACCGGAGATCAGTTGCTCAGTCAAGGAGTTCTGGGATCCACCGCAAGAGAGATGGAATGAAGTGCTGCCATTTCGTGTTCTTATATCTGACTTCGGTGAGAGTCGCGTTTATGCGGGATTTCAAAGTGCCAGAACGTCACATAATCATGGAACAGAGTATATCAAGGCGCCTGAAATGCTTAAGATAAGCAAGACTTCATCAATAGATGGAGAAGAACGGGGTCGACGTGCATATGCGGAATGTGGTTGTCGTGTGGATGCCTGGGCTCTCGGCTGTTTGTTGTTTGAAATTCTCGCAAATGAGTACATGTACGGAATTTATTTGCTCCTAATCACTATTACGTACCTACCTTGCTTGCACTGCATATTATTATTACCTTCGTACCATATTATTGCAATCACTTTTGTTTATTTGTTCATTCTTATAGTGTTCTTATTATTACCTCCTCATCAATTATGACATATTATGACATATGATTATTGATGAGGAGCGTGCATAAAAGTTTAAATTTTGAATTAATCATAATATATTTATCTGACCCTTCCTTTAGGGTATGGAATATGTGATCTATCAAATAATATATCAT
>MDTA01181208.1_pt1 | contig 10685 bp, 6 predicted proteins | sample 811151 | NCBI WGS metagenome assembly MDTA01 (sample SAMN05326648, study PRJNA326480) | marine metagenome | isolation source: seawater | place: Indian Ocean: South | collected 2010 | reverse complement strand
TAGAGACTTATTCAGAAATATATCTAACTTTTACTTCAAGACTGCAGAGAAATAATTCTACAAAAATATTTCAATGGCAGAAAAAAGTAATAGATCATGGTTCAGCAACAGGTTACACAAATTCTAATTTTAGTCATAATGGAATTATAAGCAAACACTCTAATTTATACAACTCTTTTAAAAATGTAATGGATTTAGAAGAAGAAGACAGAATTGAAATACTCTCTAAGGAAGAAGCACTTCTCTCAGTTAGCGATATAATTGATATTACAAATCTTTATCTTAATGTAACTAATTTTAAAGAAAAGTCATCCATTAAAAATATATGTAATACATTTAGTACACATGTCTCAGATACACTTTATAATATATTATATTCTTTGTTTATGTCGGACTACGCTCAATCTGTAAATTTTGACTTAGTTAATGGATTTTTAAACTTTCAAGAAAAGGTTATAATATCAGATCCTGATAGTGTTGTAAGTAGTAAAATATTTGATGAAATTGAAGATTTAGGTGATGATTTTATTGAAGCTGTAGAATCTAAATTTTATGACATGTTTTTTATAAAGAAATTAAATAAAAACATTAAATACATGGATATAAAGAACAAAGTCAATAGTGATTTTTTTGATAAAATATTTAAATTAAAAGATTATAATTACTTTGATAGTTTTGATATATTTGAAAAAAGTAAAAATTTTAAAGAACAAAAAATGAACAAGCTTTGTTCAAATATTAATATTAATGACATATCTAGGATTTCTTTTTGCAGTACAAAAGAAAACTTTTTAAATGCTAATTTTAACTCTTTTTCTGTTAGTAATAAAAATATGAATAATAAAAATGAATATTCTTTAATAAAGATAAAAGTTAGTTTAATAGATCAGTTTAACACAAATCGTCTTTACATACCTAAAGTGTACTATTTTTCTCCAATGATTACTGATTTGTTATTTTTAACTAACGAATTTATGAGTAAGACTTCTTTAGAAAATCAAAATAGTAAAAAATTAGGTGTTTTTAGTTCAAACAACAAAGCTAACGAGAGACTTGTAGTTGAAAATTTTGACAATTTATTAAACAGTGAAGATAATTTTTTATTAGATGTTGTTAGACAGAAATTTAAAAATTTTGGTCTTAATGATCAAGAGTATATTGATTTGTATAAACATCTTTTATATTGTCATTCTTCTTCTGAGGAGATTCAAAGAATCTTGAAGTATTGTTATAAAATTAATAACAAAAAAGGCTTGTATAAACCAGACATAAGCAATAATATTTATGAATTAGTAGACAATCTAAGCGAAAAACAATATTTTGATATTTTTAATGAAGATAAAGCAAAATTTAAGCAAAAAACATTCTTCAATGAAGATACTCAGACATATTCTTCTAAAGGTGAAAACTTTGCTTTTGACTTATTAAGAAAATTGGAAAATTTGCATTCTCTAGAAGAGCTAGAAAAATTTAATTCAAACAAAAGTTACGAAATTTACAACATTGCAGTGAATCCTTTAGAGTTTTATTATATTGATATTGCTGAAGATGGCTTTGATAACTTAAATACAAATGTATCTGAAGTAAAACATCAGTTAACTAATTCTGATCGTCTGCTTTTAAAACTTAATAGAATGCCAGAGTTAATAAGTAGAGAAGGTTTTAAGAAAGATTTACTTAACTTAGAAAAATTTAACATGATATTTGAAGCTGAGATAGTTTAATGAAGAATTTTAATATAAATAACGGGCCAGAAATTATACTTAACGCAGAAGAAAAATTTGTATATAACTACTACAAAGAAGATGAAACTATAACTAATGATCTTAATTTTATACCTAATGTTACAAACGTATATAAGTGTATAGAGCTTAAAGTTAAATCAACAGTAAAATATGACAAAAGAATTAAAAAATACTTAAATTATTTAACTTTAGATGACTTAGACACTTTTTCTAATAAAAATCTTTCAGAGTCTGATTTAAGCTTTTTTAATATGATGAGCAGTTTAAACAAGAACTATTTTAATACTAATATAAGTCATAGTAATGATGATATAGACTTAATAAATAAAAGCTTAAACGTAGAAAAGTCTGATTATTTAAATGCAATAAGCTTTTTAAAAGGCAATAAAAATATTTCTATAAAAAAATACAATTTAGACGACGTGTTAGAAGCAAACAAACAAAATATTTTTTTTACAAAAAGTATGTCATCAAGCATAGAAAAAAATGCAAAATTTTTCAGTGATAATACACAAGAAAACTTTTCTATTGACAATATAGTTTTAAATGAAAATTTCAAAACTTTTAGAAAAAAGTCTGTTTATAATGCAGGATTAAATAACGTTAAATATTATTTAAATGTTGGCTTCTTAATAGAAAAGTTTTTAAAGACAGAATCTTTAGAGTCAGATGTCAAATACGTTAAAAAATCATCTTTTTTTAAACGAAATGTTGATATTGATACTTCTGCTTTGTCATTTACAGAAGTAAATGTTAGTAAAAATATTGACAATAGCTTTATTATTACTGACTCAGGTGTCAAGTATGGAAAAACATATAAATATTTAATTTATCCTGTCTACTTGACTTCTATTTCTACAAAAAAAGACTACCATACTATCGATGATTATATTTTTTGTGGTTATCCTGTTTCTACTAGTGATGTAGAATGTAAGGAGTCAACTAGACCAATACCACCTCCGCAATTAAGCTTTAAACTATTGACATCAAAAAATACATTAAAAATAAATTGGCAACAGCCTTTAGAGCAACAAGGTGATGTCAAAGGATACCAAATTTTTAAAAGATACAGCTTGGAAGATCCTTTTGTATTAATAAGACAGTTTGAGTCACACAACCCTAACGACTTTTATACTAGAAATCAAGAAGTTAGTGAGCAAATTGTTGAAAGACTTAAAAATAAAAATAATACTGTTTTTTATGACAATAACTTTAAAAAAGAAAAAATACAAATATACGCTATTTGTTCTATAGATGCGCATGGTTTTGTATCAAACTATTCTTCACAATACGCAGTTAAGTATAATCATGAAAATAAAAGCTGTGAAATTGACTTAGTTAGTACTGAAGGTGCACCTTTGCATATGCCTAACTTGTTAGTTAAAAGAAAAACAAAGTTTTTTGATAACGAAAACTATAACACAACTAATTTGCCAGTCGAAGAAAATGTTAGCAAAATAACTCTTTATTGTACTCCAGAATATAGAGAAATAGGCTTAGGAACAAGAACTTTTGAAACAGTTTTAAAAAGTAGCTACAAGTTCAGTATATTTAAGATTGAAAATTTAGAGCTGTTTACAGATACAATAAATATTGTAAACTTTTAACGTTAAATTATTTAACCTTTATTTTGTTTAAGTTATATTTATATTTATTAGAAAGGCAACATTAAATGGGATTTTTAAACCACAGTACACAAAATATAATTATTGACGCAGTTTTAACTGAACGAGGTCGGGAGCTTCTTTCTAGAAATGATGGAAGTTTTAACATTACTTCATTTGTATTTGGTGACGATGAGGTTGATTATTCTATTATAGAAAAATATGGGCCTACAATTGGAAAAGAAAAAATAGAAAAAAATACTCCTGTTTTTGAAGCTAATCCAAACGAAAATATTGCTATTAAACATCCACTAATTTCTTTTCCAAATCCTCTTTTACGAATTACACAGATTCCTAATTTAATATGGTCCAATAGATCTTCAGGAGAGAGTAAAGTAAGTTTATTTGACGTTAGGTCTAGTGACAATAGTGATATAGGTGTTTCAAAAGAGTTAATAGTAAAGAATAGCATTACTGGCACTATTGAAGGTGATTTAGACGAAAACATAACAGACTCTTCTTTTTTAATAAAAATGCACGGTTCACTTTTAAAACTAAAAAACGAAGAAGTAGAAGACACAGATCTTAACGGTATCGACACATATACTATTACCACAACTAATGCGCAAGACCCTCAGTGGAGCAATCAAATACAAGGTGCTTTTACGGTTTATTCAAACGGTGTAGTTTCTTCTACAGACTTTGAAAGATTTGCGTCTATTAGTAATAGAAATCTTATAAATACTTCGATACAGATAATAGGTTCATCATCTGGTGCAAGTGTAGTTATACCTGTTGAAATAACAAAGAGATCTGTATAACAGCCAAGAAAGAAAGTAAATATTAACATGTCAGAATTAATAGGTTCATTTATATCAATTGATGAGAGTAATAAAAATACTAGCAAATCATATGTTCAACAATTAGTAGATATTGTTCAAGCTGATATTGCTAGTACAGGTAGTACTACAAGAAAGTCTTATGAAGTTTTTGTTAGTGGTGGTTTAAATTTAAACTCTATTTCTAGTTCATTATATCAAACTGTATTTGACCAAGACTTTACTCTAGGAACTTCAAACCCTTTGTTTGATATATCTATAGGGTCATATGAAGAAAAGGTAGTCGACTCATCTGGGATTGAGTCTGCAATTGTCAATACAATGACAGCTTCTTACGATAGTGCCGGCAAATTAACAGGCTTTGCCGATCCTGATAATGTAATATCTGATGCTGTAATGATGCGAGAAAAAGTAAACATATACAAGCAGTTTGCACAAAATCTTTTAGGCGATTCAAATGCAGCTTTTGTTACTCCACATGGTGAAGTTCCTCCAGCAGCACCCACTGGAAGTCTAGATGAAGCAAAACAAATTAAAGGTGCAATATTTATATGTTTTAGAAGGCTTTTTACAAGAGATAACATTTATAAAGGTTCTTTTGCAATGAAGTTACACAAAAGAGCGACTAATTTATATAGTGACTTTTTAAATGATACTTCTAGAGAAACCGGTGTGTCTTTTATAAATATCAATACACAAGCTGATGTTAACTCTAGTGACAATAACGTTCCTGTTATATATGACGACAGAGTTGCAAATACAAACATAAGTGTAGATGTAGTTGCAGGTGAAGTTTCTACCTTGGTTGATGACAGTGGTAATCCTGTTGGATTAATTTATTATGATAGAGGAATAATTGTCTTAGATGCAGAAAGAGCTCTTGATCCGGATCAAATAATTAGAGGGTTAATTGATTCTACTAAAATAAATCCAGAGTCTGATTCGTTTGATCGATCAGGTCCTTATTATGTTTTTGGTACTACTGCCAGTGTTAATGAAGGAGCAACTCAAGGTTATATTTATCCTGTTTATACAAGTAGTACAGTTAATCATAGTGACCCTATTGCTATTGATATAATAAATTCAGATAGTTCTACTGACTCTTTTACTTTTTATCATGACGCATCAACTTCAAAAGTTATCCTAGAGGCTGATAATAGTGCTGTTCTCAGGCCTGATCTAAATGAAGTCCCTGAGTATTATCCTGTTTATAAGGTAGATACAACAGAAGATTATTATAGCAGTCAACTTATAAATGATTTTGATGCAGGAAACGGTCAGTCTTATCTTAATGGAAAACTTTATCCAGAGTTATGGGTTAGAGGTACTATAGATACGGTACTAGATCATGTTTGTGAAACAAGATTTGGGAGAGGTAATTTATCTGCAATATCTTTTAGAAATGAAACAGTAATTAATTCTTCTCTTATTTTTTGTAATGCTGGTCCTACACAGCTAAATTACTCGACAAATCCTACGTATACAAAAGAGTCTGGTGATATTATTGCCTTAAATGGAACTGAGCCTTTTAGTTATGTTACTACTGTAGGCTTGTATGATGCAGACAGATTTTTGTTGGCAGTAGCTAAGCTTTCAAGACCTATAGAAAAAAATCCTGAGACTAGTTTGTCAATAAGAGTAAGATTGGATTACTAGTAGTTATGACATTCATACCCTTGAATCATAGAAATTTTGCAATAAACAAAGTTGCAAATTCTACAAAGATCACATATGTGCATTCAGATCGATCTACTCATATTTGTGACACTTTTATTGATTCAAAAAGCTTAGTTAATACAAATAATTTTCAAGGAATATCTTTAGAAGAGTTTAATTTAAATACTACAGAAGATAACTTGGAAGCTAAAAAAAACTTAATTAAAGATTTTTATTCTTCAGTAGAAGATTCTAACTCTAGCGGAAGTCAAATAATTTCTTTAAAAGAAAACTTAATAAATTCAGGATTAACAAATCATAATATAAAAGAGTATAATTTTAGAAATTTTTTTGGAATAGAGAGAATAAATCAAAAATTTCTTCCTAACAGTTTTGAATTACAAAAGAAAAATTTAGTTAAGAATAGTTTATACTATAATTATAAAAGAAACTACTCATTAGACTTTTATAAAAACATAAATCAAGGTTTTTGTAATTATAATACACTAAACTTTTTTTCTCAAGAAATAGAAGAAGATAGAAATACAAAGCATTCAAACTGTGTTATCTGGCCTAACCCTAAGCAAAGTAACGATTATCTATACGATATTTATAATAAAAACTTTTTTTTAAGTGCTTATGTTAATTTAAGAAAAAACTACAATATTCATAGAAATCCGGAATGTTTTTTTCATGTGCCTGGTTTAATCAGTATATACTTTGTAAAAAGTATTAATGCTACAAATAGTGATAATGAAACTATGCACAGAATTGCTCTTTCTGTTGGCGAAAGTGCAAACAAGAAAATAACAGAATTTAACAAAAACATATTTAGAGTTTCAAGCAGATCAATTGATTTAGAAAAAGGTACGTACGTTTCATCAGATTTAGATATTTTTAACAATAGATGGTATAATATAGGTGTTAATTTTAGTAAAAACAGCGACAATTCTAGAAATATTTCTATTTACATAGACGGAAACGAAATAGATACTTTTAACATTATTTTTATAAACGAAGAAACTTATAATCAAGATAGCTTTATATGTGTAGGAAATAAACCTGATTATCTAGATAGAAATAGTGATGTTTATAAGCAAAGTTACGACGAAATATTTTATCAATTTTTTGGTGGTAAAGTAAGTAATGATGAACCTATTGATGGCCCTTTTTATACAAAAGATATAAGCTTTGGAAACAATAATACGTGGGTTGAAAGTGGACAATATAGTATTGATGATATTATTACGGACAACAAATTTGTTACTTTTGAATCTAAAGAAACATTAAATTCTGAATCTTTTCATGGGGAAATCCATGATATTAGAATATATGGACAGTTAATTAATGATGACAAAATAAAAAATATTTTAGAAGAAACAATAAGTTCTATTCAAGATGAAATTAATAACTATAATATTTTATTTTACGTGCCTTGCTTTTATTTGCCTGTATATTCTAGAAAGAAGACCAACGTAAATTGCAACGATATATCTTTTAACGTAAAGTTTTCAAATTTATACAACCCTTATTTTGCTAATTTTTGTGGAGGATTTGAAGCTTCAACAGAATCTTATTTATTAGACTTTATTAATTTAACAAAACCAAATATTGTCATTGGTGGAAAAGAAGAGAAAAACATACATAACGATGCTGTTGATGCATCAATTTCTTCTTTAGTTTCTACAACAAGAGATGTAGATCAAATTAAAAAAGGCATTTACGCTGTTGATATATACAATCAAAATTTTGAAGCTGAAGATCAAAATAGCTCGATATTTGAAGTCAATATTAATAGTAATTTATCTTATAGAAATCTAATGATTTTACCTAATGATAATGGTATACCTAAAGTTAACTTCAATATTATTAGTGAAGTACTAGAAAATATTGATTACTTTGATCTGTCTCAAATTGATTTGAATAATCTATATCATATAAAAACAACAGATATTTTTAAAAAAGATGAATACCAAGATAACATTAATTTAAATAATGTATTGGATGACAATAGCAAGTTTGTTGACATTAATATTTCTGCAGATGAAATATTTAGATTTGATGTGACTTCAGATCGAATGTTTAATGTGTCTAATGTAATTTATCATGATTCTAGAATTGTCGATATACAAGATCTAAGTGTAATTGATTCAGTTAATTTTCAAAGCAGTTTAGATAAAATTAATAGTACTGTTGGTTTTACAAAGTCAAATCCAGTAACTAGAGATTATAAACAAAGCCCGTTTAATTTTAACTACAACCTAGTTTCAGTAGATAGTGTAGAACCTACGTATTTGAATGACAGTAGTATTTCATATTTTAAATTACCCATCCCTTATTCTTCTGTTAATATTAATTATGATTGTTTATTTACATCTATATTTGACATTTCTAGTAAATTGTACAATAAAAAAATAAATAAAAAAAGCTTTTTAATTAAAGATGATAATATAATAACTTCTGGAGGAAATTTAAATATATCAATAAAAGATGACGGTTATGGACAATTATATAGAGCAAATTGTCTGACAAAAGTTGCAGACTGGAACTATTTAGGGCACATCTTTTACTCTGAAGGTATTATCAGTATTAATAGGCCTGAGCTTTGTTATTTTGGTAGAAATGACTTTACATGTGAGTTTGAATCAGATTTTAACATGTACGTACAAGAAATTAATATACCTGCAAACTCAGGTTATTTTAACATGTCTAATAATAAAACATATAATGAAGAGTTAAGAGTAGATGAAAGTGCATTTAATTCTGAAAGCTCTTTTGTGTATGTCACAGACATTAACTTACATGATGAAAATTTAAATATTGTTGCAAAAGCTAAACTAGCTAGACCAGCACCTAAAAAGTATGAGGATAATATACTCTTTAGATTAAAAATGGATTACTAAGATTGAAAAAAAAAGAAATTAATTATAGTCTAGGACTAGACATATCAACTTCTATAATAGGAATTTGCTTATTCAAAGAAAATATTTTTTATAAGTTTTATCATCTAGACTTGACAAAAACTAAGTGTATTTTTGCTAAATCAAATCTTTACAAAAAAATGATATCTGAAATATACAATGAATACAAATTTAAAAATATTTACATTGAAGACACACTTCAATCTTTTTCTAGAGGACTATCATCTGCAAAGACTTTAATGACTTTAGCAAAGTTTAACGGAATAGTCTCGTATATAACACACAACATATCAGGATTAATCCCAGATTACATAAATGTTAACACTGCTAGGAAAACATTAGGAATAAAAATAGATAAAAACAGCAGTATAGATAAAAAAGAACAGGTTTTACTTTGGGTTGATGGAGACTTAGACAAAAAATTTGTATGGCCTAAAAAAACAATTTCAAGAGGAAAAAATATTGGTGTTGTAAAATATGAAAAATTTTGTTATGATATGTCTGATGCATATGTAATTTGTAAAGCAGGTATTATAATAAATGAGCAATCTACAAAATCGGATTGAGTTTTTTGATAAATACTATAACAACTATGTTTTATCAAAAGACGGAATTAATCTAAATATTCCATGTCCTTTTTGTAAAGATTCAAACAAAAATAAAAGAAAAATGGTTATTCACTTAGAGAAGTGCTTTTATCACTGTTGGGTCTGTGACAAAAAAGGATCAAACATAAGTTATCTTATGTCTAGAGTATCACCGCTTCTCGGTGACACAGCTAAAAATGTCTTTAAAACAAAAAGAAAAACATTTAGTTTATTTGAAGAAGAAATCGAAGAAAAAATTGAGCCCGTACATCTTCCGGATAATTTTTACTTTTTTTTAGAAAATTTTAATTTATCAAATCCTGATGTTAGAGATGTATTTAGTTATGCTAAAAAAAGAGGAATAACTAAACATAAACTTTTTATGCTTCGTGTCGGGTATTCTTTGTCTAATGATTTGCGTAGATATTTAATTTTACCTTCTTACGATAAAAATGGAGAGTTAAATTTTTATGTATCTAGAAATATTGATGCTGATACTACAAATAGTTTTAAATACAAAAACGCAAATATTTCTAAAAATAAAATAATTTTTAATGAAATTAATATTGACTGGAATTTGCCCTTAACTTTAGTAGAAGGACCATTAGATCTTTTAAAAACAAATGACAATGCAACTTGCTTGTTAGGTTCTGCGTTAAACGAAGACATGCTTTTATTTCAGCAAATTGTCAAAAACAAGACAAAAATAAATTTAGCTCTTGATAGTGATGTATACCACAAAACAATTAAAATAGCTAAGCTTTTATCTCAATACGACGTTGAAGTTGATATTCTAGATACTCGTGGTTCTGAAGATGTTGGAGACATGTCTTTTGAAAAATTTAACGAAGTTTTAAACAATAAAAAGACCTATAAAGAAGAAGACTCGCTCTTATCAAAAATTAGAGCACTATAAAGGATTAACATGTTTAAATGCGCACATATAAGTGATGTACATTTTAGAAGTCTTAAGCGGCATGACGAGTATAAAACAGTATTTTCTTCTTTATTTGAAAAACTAAAAGAAGTTTCTGATTTAGACGGCATTTTTATTGGCGGCGATATTGTACATTCTAAAACTCAAGGAATTACACCAGAGCTTATTGATGTTTTAAATTGGTGGTTTACATCGTTATCAGAAATAGCACCAACGTACGTAATATTAGGTAATCATGATGGTTTAATCTTAAATGAAAGTCGTCAAGACGCAATTACGCCTATTATTAATGCACTAAACAATAAAAATATTTACTTATATAAAAAAAGTGGAGTATATCCTCTAGCTGTTAACAATACAGGTCTGCCTATTAATTGGTGTGTTTTTTCTTGCTTT
>MDTA01172912.1_pt1 | contig 10685 bp, 9 predicted proteins | sample 811151 | NCBI WGS metagenome assembly MDTA01 (sample SAMN05326648, study PRJNA326480) | marine metagenome | isolation source: seawater | place: Indian Ocean: South | collected 2010 | reverse complement strand
CCCCCGTATTCTCCAGAGACAATATCGGATTTTCTTAGAGAGTCCAGAAGCGAAGTTTTACCATGATCAACATGACCCATAATAGTTACTACAGGAGGTCTTATTTTTACTTCTCCATCAAATTTTTTAATTTTGCTTGTGTGTATAGTAAGTTTTTCCTCTAAAATAGCTTTATGTCCAAATTCTTTTACAATATATTCTGCTGTATCTTTATCAATAGTATGATTGATAGTTGCTACTACTTTCATATTAAATAAAAATTTAATTATCTCATTTGATTTTTCTGCCATTCTATTAGAAAGTTCCTGAATAGTAATTTGTTCCGGAATTTTCACTTCTCGGATAACTTTTTTAAATTCTTTTTTGTCATCACTCTCTGGCTTGTTTTTTTTCTCTTTAAGTCTTGCTCTTTTAACAGAGGCTAAACTTCTTTGTTTTATTTCTATCTCCTCAACATTAAGTGCTCTTGAAACTGTTAATTTAATATCTCTTTTATCTACTGGGCTTTTTAATTTTAATTTACTTTTTCCTGCAGGCTTATTTTCTTTATTATTAATAAAATCTTTAGTTGCTTGCTGTTCGACAAACTTTCTCGTAAAATTTTTTTTCTTTATATCATTGGTAAGACTCATTTTTGTATGTGGGTTATTTCTATTTGGAAGTTTGTTTGCTCTAAAAGGTTTTTTTTTATCTACTGAAAATGATTTTTTTCCTGATGTGGAAATTGCACTGGTATCAATTTTTTTCTTTAAATCTGACGAAATAGTTAAAGTTTTTTTCTTTCCCTTTTCCATAACATTATTTGTAAGCTATTTCCCTAGCAGCCATTATAAGCTCATCGGCTTCTTTTCTTGATAATGAAAACTCCTCTAGAAAACCGTCTATACGGATTTTTTTTCCTTTAATTTCATCAAAACCACCTATTAGTTCATCTGAAGATAAATCAGCAAAATCTTTTATTTTTTTAATATTTTTTTGACCAAGAATTACTAGCATCCCTTGTGTCATACCTTTTAAATTTATGAGTTTTTCCTCTACACCAAGTTCTTTTAATTTCAAAGCAACTGCCTCTTTTTCTTTAATTAAATTTTCTTTGGATCTACTAATTAATTCTTTTGCTGTTTCTTCATCTATGGCATCTATTTTAGATATATCCTCTGAATTTGCTTGAGCGATTTCCTCTATCGAATTAAAGCCTTCAGATACCAAAAGTTGACCAAGTGTTTCGTCAACTTCTAAGTTTTTAATCAAAGTTTCAGTTCTCTCTTTAAACTCTGCTTGCCTTCTTTCTGAGTCTTCTTTATCGGTAAGTATATCTATTTCATAATTTGTTAATTTCGATGCTAGACGAACATTTTGCCCTCTACGACCAATAGCTTTACTTAAATTTTCCTCTGTCAAGATGATGTCTATCCTTTTGTTATCTTGGTCTATGAGAACTTTTTGAATTTCTGCTGGTGAAAGTGACTCCGAAATTAAAGTCGGAAGATCTTCAGTCCATTTTATTATATCTATTTTTTCGCCATGTAATTCATTTACAATAGTTTGAACTCTACTTCCTCTCATTCCTACACAGGCTCCAACTGGATCTATTGAGGAGTCTTGTGAATGCACGCAAATTTTTGCTCTACTACCAGGATCTCTGGCTACAGATTTAATTTCGATAATACCTTCATAAATTTCTGGAACTTCTTGAAAGAATAATTTAGCTAAAAATTGTGGATGAGCTCTAGATAAAAAAATTTGATGTCCTTTTAATTCTTTTTTAACTTCATAACAAAAAGCTTTAACTCTATCTCCTGTTTTTAAGATTTCTCTTGGAATTAATTCATCCTTTTTAATAACACCCTCTGCTTTGCCTAGATCCACGATCACATTACCATATTCCAATCTTTTAATAATACCACTTAAGATTTGTCCTTGTTTATCTATGAAATCATCGTATTGTCTGTTTTTTTCTGCTTCTCTAACTCTACTACTAATTACTTGTTTAGCGCTTTGAGCTGCAATCCTTCCAAAATCAATCTGTGGTAATTCTTCATAAATCTTTTCACCAATTTTTAATTCATTGTTGTTTGGATTAATTTTTTTTGCTTCTGTTAAAGTGACTTGTCTTGATGAATCTTCCACAGTTTCAACTATTTCTAATACTTTTTGAATTTTGATTTCTCCACTTTCTCTATCAATAAGAACTTCAATATCGTTATCGTTACCAAATTTTGTAAGTGCAGCTTTTTGAATGGCGCTTTCCATAGATCCAATAACTAATTCTTTATCAATAGATTTCTCGTTAGCGACTGCTTCTACAATTCTCAAAAGTTCTAATTTGTCTAATCCTCTGTTTAACATTTTACTTCTCCTAAAAAAAAATGGGCATACGCCCATTTTGAAATTTTCAATAATGTAAGAAGTTTTTAAGATAAAATTTAGGTTTTTTCAAGATTACAGTTTAAATAAATTAACTTTATCTGTTTTTTCCCAAGTAAATTCGCCTTTATTTGTAGGTTTTCTTCCGAAGTGGCCGTAGGCTGAAGTAACTTCATAAATAGGATTATTTAACTTGAGCATTTTTCTGATCCCTCTTGGAGACAAGTCAAAGTTTTCATCAATAATTTTTTTTACCTTTTCCACTTTCTCTTCATCTCCCTCTGCTAGTTTAATAAATATTGATAATGGTTTTGAAACTCCAATTGCATAAGCGAGTTGAATTAAGCATTTGTTAGATACCCCAGAAGAAACTATATTTTTTGCCAAGTATCTTGAAGCGTATGCTGCTGATCTATCCACTTTAGTAGGGTCTTTACCTGAAAAAGCTCCACCACCATGTGGAGCGGCGCCACCATAAGTATCAACGATTATTTTTCTTCCCGTGAGACCAGTATCACCGTCGGGGCCTCCAATTATAAATTGACCCGTAGGATTAATATATATTTCCTTGTCATCTAAACCATCCAAATAACTTGAGGGTATGGATTTTTTAATATATGGAACTATTAATTCTTTTACTTTGTCCTGGTTAAGGTCCTTTGAATGTTGAGTTGAAATTACAATGGATGTTACTTTTACAGGCTTATGATCTTTATAAAGCATAGTAACTTGGCTTTTAGAGTCTGGTTCAATGCCTTTTAATGAACCACTTTTTCTATCTTCTGCCATTAATCTCAAAATTTTATGAGAAAAATAAATTGGTGCTGGCATTAAATCATTTGTTTCATTACATGCATAACCAAACATTATCCCTTGATCTCCAGCTCCTTCGTCTTTATTATCTTTAGAATCGACTCCCATTGCAATATCTGAAGACTGCTCGTGTAAAAATGTTTCAATATTTGCAGTCCTCCAACTAAAACCATCTTGATCATAACCAATATCTTTTATGCAATCCCTTACTTTTTTAATTATTTCTTCTTTCTCAATTTTCGGTCCGCGAATTTCTCCAGCAAGTACTACTTTGTTTGTTGTGGTTAAAGTTTCACAAGCAACTCTTGATACTGGATCTTTTGATAAATAAGTGTCCACAACCATATCAGAGATTCTATCGCAAACCTTATCAGGGTGACCTTCAGAAACAGACTCGCTAGTAAATAAATATTTATTATTTGCCATTACTTTTTTTTGTAAAAATAAAGATGAAAATATATGTAATTAAAAGAGCAAAAAAGATCAAATCATTTTTATTTTTATTTTCACTTGAGAATATGGGCACTTCTAGCTCAATATTTCCCGATTCATTAGAGTCAAGTTTTTTGACTACTTGACCTTTATTATTTACTATAGCGCTAATCCCTTTGTTTGCAGATCTTAGTAAAAAAATATTGTGTTCAATTGCTCTAAATATTGCTTTTGAAAAATGTTGATAAGGCCCTATAGAATTTCCGAACCAGCCATCCTCGGAAATATTTATAATTAAATTAGTATTTTTATTAGATTTTTGTATTAGATTTGTAAATATAACTTCATAGCAAATTAAAGGTAGTATATTTAATTTTTCTATTAATAGGTTTTCTTGATTTTCACCTTTCAAAAATGAGCCATATCCTTCAGTAATTTTTTTTAATCCAAATTTATTTAATATTTTTTCCATAGGTAAAAATTCTCCGAAAGGAACAAGCTTTTGTTTTTTGTACTCTCCAATAATTTCAAAACGATTATTTACAATTATCAAACTATTATAAAATGCCTTTTTCTCTTGATCTAATTTATTTATACCTAATAAAATAAAGTGATTTTCTTTAAAATTTTTTGAAAAAGTACTAGATAGACTTGCTAGCTCATTATAACTATAACCACTAAATACTCCTTCTGGCCACACGTAAAGTGTTTTTGAATCATTTGATGGATCACTATATTTTATTATTTTTTTTAATCTTTTATCAATTTGATCGAATGAAAGGCCATATTTAAGTTCAAAATTTGGAGATACTATCTTGATATTAAACTTTGATTTTGTAGTTTTTATAAATAATTGATTTTTATTGATAGAGTGATTTCCGTAAATATACAAAATCATGAAAATTAAACCAATAGATACTAATGAAAAAAATTTTATACTTTTCCCTAAATTAAAAAATAAAAGACCAGGCAACATAAATAAAGTTATTACGATTAAATTAAAACAAAACAAACCCAATATATTTAGAATTTGTAATATTTCTGTTGACCATGAAAAACTATAAGACCACAAATTCCATGGGAATCCTGTTAAAATCTTTGATCTTAAAAAATCAGAAAAAGCTAAGCTTCCGGATAAGAGTAGAATTGATCTAAAATTTAAGTTTAGTAACGGACCTATTAGGACTACAACTATCGAAAAAAAAAGACTTAGAAATAATGGTATTAATATTAAACCTATAGGAATTAAAAATTTAAAACTTTCATCAAAAGTTAGAGAGTGAGTAATCCAGTGTGTACCGCTTAAATAAAAACCAAAACCAAATACTGTCCCAAAAACAAAAAGGTTTTTTTTATATGGTTTTTTTCTGTAAATGCCTCTTGATTTTTTTTTTATATATATAATTAAATAAAGGAACACTGGTAGAACAATGAAGTTTATTATTGTGAAATTAAAAGGTTGAAAAGAAAATACTGTTAAAGAGCCAAGCACAAAAGGTACAATATATAAGGTAATGAGTCTATTGTTTAGATATTGTTCAACCATTTAATATAAATAAGAAAGTAATCTTTTCTCAATTTTCAACATATTTCTAAAATCTTTATTTTTTTTGTGATCATATCCAAGTAGATGAACCAAGCCATGAATCCATATCTTATCGAATTCCAATTTAAAATTATTTTTTTTATTTTTGTGTTTAATTTTTTTTAAATTTACGATTATATCTCCTAAATATACTTCTTCTTTATTTCTAAGTTTTTTATTAATCTCATTCTTTTCAAAAGAAGGGAAAGAAAGAACATCTGTAGTAGTATTTTTGTTTCTAAATTTCTTATTGAGTTTTTTTATTTCATCATTTTCTGATAATAAAAGGGTGCAAATTATTTTTTTTTTTTTAAAATATTTATCTTTTTTATTAATAATTGAAATTTTTTTTCTTACATATAAACCTGGATTTAGAAGATACTTTTTCCAATTTAAGTTACTTAAAATAACATTAATCTTTATCATTAATGTTTTTTTTTTGATAAGCTCTTATAATCTTAGAAACTAATGGATGTCTTATAACATCTGTATGGTCAAACTCTATAACTTTAATTTCTTTTATATTTTTAAGTATATTTTTTGATTTTATTAATCCAGATTCTAATCTATTTATTAAGTCTATTTGTGAAGGGTCACCATTTACTACTAATTTTGAATTCTCTCCAATTCTTGTTAAAAACATTTTAATTTGTGTTTCCGTAGCGTTTTGTGCTTCATCTAAAATAGCAAAACAGTTTTTTAATGTTCTACCTCGCATAAATGCTAATGGAGCAATTTCTATTTCACCAGTTTCTATTTTTTTATCAATTTTATCTGCTCCAAAAAGTTCATATAAAGCGTCGTATAATGGCCTTAGGTATGGATCAACTTTTTCTTTCATATCACCAGGTAAAAAACCAAGTTTTTCCCCTGCTTCAACTGCAGGCCTAGAAAGAATTACTCTTTCAATTTTTTTTTCCATCAATAAAGTTACTGCTACTGATACTGCGAGAAAACTTTTTCCGGTTCCAGCTGGCCCTAAAGATATTACAATATCATTTTCTTTTAACGCGTTAATATAATCTGATTGCTTTTCAGAACGAGCAATTACTGATTTTCTTGGCGTTTTGATTAATTGCTTGAAAGATTTAACATTTGACTCGATTTGCTCAGTATTTTTTTTCACAGATAGAACTATATCTTCTTTTTCAATAATTTGTGTCAAAAAATATTTATTAACTAAAAATTTTATTGCCTCGCTAAATATACTCAAATTTTCAATATTTCCTTTGCATGTTATCGAATTTCCTCTAAAAAATACTTCTGTTTTAGTAAGTTTTGAAAGATCTTTTAAATTTTGGTCAAATTGTCCAACAATAGACAAAAGCAGCTCATTATCACTTACTTGAACATTAATTGTTTCATTATCAATTTTTTTAATAATAAATTTTTGATCTAGCTTACTAATTTCTGACATTTTATGCTGCAAAATTCCTATTTTGAAATTTGTGATTAATTTTTCCAAACAAGGTATTATGATTTCCTTCTGTAATATAAACCTTTTCTATTTTGCCTGTAAGATTTTTGTTACTATTAACTACTACAGAATTAAAATATTCATCTCTTCCGAAAAACTTATCTTTGTTACCTATTTTATTTTCAAACATTACTGAGGTACTTTTTTCAATGAGTTTCTTTCTAAAATCCATTTTGACTTCCTCTGCAGTTTTTTGAAATATTTTCAAGCGGTCTTTTGCAATATTTTCATCAATTTTTTTTAAATTGGCTGCTGGTGTACCTGGTCTAGCACTAAAAATGAAAGAGAAAGAATTAATGAACTTAACTGTTTTAAGTAGGTTTAGAGTTTCCTTAAAATCGTTTTCAGTTTCTCCAGGATAACCTATTATAAAATCACTTGAAAACTCAATTAAAGGATTGTTTTTTTTGATTTTTGTAATTAAAGATAAATAATCTTCAACAGTGTGATTTCTATTCATGCTCTTTAAAATTCTATTTGATCCACTTTGAACAGGTAAATGTATCATCGGCATTAATTTTTCTAAACTTGAATGAGCCTGTATTAAATCATCAGTAAAATCTACTGGATGAGATGTTGTATACCTAATTCTTTCAAGTTTTTCTATTTTTGATATTTCTTTGATGAGATCTGAAAGTTTTTTTTCTTTAAAATTATACGCATTAACATTTTGACCTAATAAAGTTATTTCTTTAGCACCATTTTGAACTAGATCGTTGCATTCAACGATCAATTCATCTATTGATCTTGAAAATTCTGCTCCTCTTGTATACGGAACTACACAAAATTTGCAAAATTTATCGCACCCTTCTTGGATAGTTAAAAATGCAGAAATTTTGTTATTTGAATTTTTTATGAGATTTAAATTGTCGAATTTTTCTAAAACTTCAAATTCTGTAGAATTAATTTTTTCTCGTTTTTTTTCAACGTTAAGTATTATATTTTTTAATTGATGGTATGACTGAGGTCCAATTACGGCGTCGATAAATTTTTCTTTTTTTAGTAATATTTCCCCTTCTGCTTGCGCTACGCATCCAGCTATAATTACAATTGGTTTCTTTTTTTTCTTAAATTTTTTTTTTATTCTTCCAATATCGTGATAAACTTTTTCAGTTGCTTTTTCCCTTATGTGACAAGTATTTAAAATATAACAACTTGCCTCTTCTATTTTATTTGTTTTTTTATAATTAATTTTTTCCACAATATCAAAAATACGATTACTATCGTAAACGTTCATCTGACATCCCAAAGTTTTTATGTAGATTTTTTTAATCAAATTATTTTTTTATTTTAGAGCCGTATAGTTCTAATTTGTGATCAACTAAGTTATAACCTAGTTTTTTTGCAATTTTCTTCTGAAGTTCCTCAATATCTTTATCAACAAATTCTACAATTTCACCACTATTAATATCTATCAAATGATTATGATCATCGTTAATCTCGTAACGAGCTTTCCCAGCTTTAAAATCATGTTTTACTAAAATACCTGCCTCCTCAAAAAGTTTTACTGTTCTATACACTGTGGCAATACTTATTTTATCATCCAACACAGAAACTCTTTTATGAAGTTCGTCAACGTCAGGGTGATCTTTAGAACCATAAACTTCTTTAGACTCAGATAGCACTTTAGCTATAACTTTTCTTTGATCGGTCAACCTAACGCCCTTTTGTTTACATTTTTCCTCTATAATGCTCATATCTTAATTTAACTTAAATAGATGGGCTTAATCAATTTCTTTTCAATTAAATTTTGATTAATTAATTTTTCAATATTTTCTTGGTCAAAAGACATTAAATCTGTATTTCTAAAGCCAAATAGTCTTGTTTTTCTTGATATTTCGAGTCCTTTTGCAACTGCAATAGAAGTCCTGATACACGAAAAACTTCCTGGGCCCTGGTTCACAATGACAGTAAACCTTTTATCCAATTTTATTTTATGGCAATTAAGAAATTCTTGTATTTCAAAAACAAGACTTTCATTATTGCTCACTCCATTTTTAAAATTATGAATAAAAAAATCTTTATTTATACCTAAACCTAATTTATCATCTTTTCCTATGCAGTTAATAATTAAAAAGTTAGTTATCATTTTTTGTCTAATTACCATTTTTGACTTTAATAAATCAAGGGTATTTGCTTTAACCATAGATAATTTTGATGACTACGGTCTCATATCAATAATGTATCACAGATTTGAAGAAAACAAGTATCCTTCAACAAATATTCAATTAAATGTATTTAAAAAACATTTAGAAATTATAGAAGATGAGGGAATAGAATATATTCATCCTAGAGATTTTGAAAGTAGTCTTTCAAGTAATAAAAAGGAAAGAAAGATTTTGTTTACAGTTGATGATGGATTATTATCTTTTTATGAAAACGCGTGGCCTATTCTAAAAAAAAAAAATATTCCATTCATTTTATTCGTTAATACCAGAGAAGTTGGCTCTTATAATTATATGAATTGGGATCAAATTATTGAACTGCACAATTCTACTAATGTTGAAATTGGAAATCATAGTCATTCACATGAATACCTTGTAGATGAAGAGCCTGAAGTTATTAAAGAAGATATATTGAAATCAATAAAGATTTTTGAAAATAAATTAGGAAATAACTCAAAATTTTTTTCTTATCCATTTGGTGAGTATAGTTTAAAATTTAAAAGTATTATAAAAGAATTAGGTTTTAAATATGCTTTTGGACAACACTCTGGAGTTATCGATGAGACAAAAGATTTATTTGAATTACCAAGATTTCCAATTAATGAAAAATACGGAAAAATTGAGAGATTTCAAACTTTGATGAGAACACTTCCTTTTAAATATAAAAACATATCACCTGAAGATAAATACCTTTTGCAGTCTAAAAATCCACCTAAAGTCAAAATAGACTTTTTTAAAAATATAAATAATCTAAAACTGATAAATTGTTTTTCTAACGAGGGAAATAAATGGAGAAATTCAAAAATTTCATTCCTTAATGAAAATACTCTAGAAATAGAGATTTCTGAAAAATTTATCGGCGAGCGAGGAAGAATAAATTGCTCCTTAAAAGAGAAAAATAATTATTGGAGATGGCTTGGAATTCAATACGTAATTAGCGAAAAATAATTATGATTTTAATTCCACTTGTTTCACTGAATTTACAAGTTTTACTAGCTCAAAATCTGAAAGCCTATTTTGAGTAATGATCTGGTTTAGAATTTTAGTATACTCTGAGCCTGTTTGAGCATAATTTTTTAAAGTATCAGTTAAGGCAAGCCCAGTTATAGACTTATTTTTTTCCCTAAGCTGTTTTCTTTTCTCTCTAAATTTCGAGTAACTTTTGTGAGTATTCAAATTATTTTTATAAGCTTTGACGGAGGCTCTGAGTATAGGAAATTTTAAGATTTTGTGACTTTTGTTGCTGTCTCTATTTAAAGGAGCTATTCCTTGTCCGTCCCAAGTCCATTGACCAAAAATCGCATTGCCCTCTAAAGCAAATCTTGAGGTCCCCCAACCACTTTCTTTTGCTGCTTGAGCTAATGCAATAGAAACTGGAATTATATCCATTCTAGTATTCAATTCTTTGATATCGCCTTTTTTTACTTTATATTCTAAAAGTTTTTGTCTAAGCCATTGTTTTTCTAAATCAGAAGTGTATTTCTTTTCAGCCAGGTTTTTTAATTTTTTTTTATCGTCAATAATTTTTTCATTTTCAGCAACAATTAAAGGTAATACAATCTTGATAAATGTTTCTTTTTTTAGCTGAACGCTTTGAAGATTATCTAAGTCTCTTGGAAACTGGGTAAAGTAAATTGGTTTTACTAACTTATCATTTCTGACTTTTCTTAGGTCATAGTCAACATCTTTAAAAAGTTGTATGACCGTTTCAGTCTTTAAATTCAAATCAGGTAAAATTACTTCAGCAACATTTTTTTCTTTAACCTTTAGCTCAGGTTTTTTTGTTTCTTTTTTAACTTTTAGCTCAGGTTTTTTTGTTTCTTTTTTAACCTTAGGCTCAGGTTTT
>MDTA01062216.1_pt1 | contig 10685 bp, 10 predicted proteins | sample 811151 | NCBI WGS metagenome assembly MDTA01 (sample SAMN05326648, study PRJNA326480) | marine metagenome | isolation source: seawater | place: Indian Ocean: South | collected 2010 | reverse complement strand
TGGAAATTTCTCGGCGAAATTTGCGAGCCTGCTGCACAGTATGACAACGCCGTCTGACGCACCGGAATTGAACCTCCCGACTTGGTATTGCAACCGTCAGCGCTGCAGCCCTGGCGTCTTGGCGTGGATGCTAGGTATAGGTCAAAACAGGCGTACCATTGCCCGAGATGTATTCATATAAGGAGGTAAGCTATGCGTGTTGCAGCTATTTTCCCAGGTCAAGGTGCTCAATCCGTTGGGATGTTAGCGGATGTAGAGAATCGCAGTTCGATCATAAAACAGCGCTTTGCTGAAGCCTCCGAAGCCTTGTCATTTGATCTGTGGCAGATGACCCAAGACGGACCAGCAGAGGTACTTGGTCAAACAGAGAACACGCAACCGGCCTTATTGACGGCAAGCGTTGCGTTGTGGGATGTGCTGCAAAGTGAGCGTGCGCAGCCCTTTCAGGTCGATGCCATGGCTGGCCACAGTCTGGGAGAGTATTCAGCGCTTGTTTGCGCGGGAGCGATTAGTTTTGTGGACGCTGTTCGGCTGGTCCGCAAGCGTGGTGAATTGATGCAACAGGCCGTGCCCATTGGACAGGGTGGCATGGCAGCCGTCTTAGGCCTCGAAGATGCGACTGTGCGTGACTGTTGCGATTCGGTTTCCGGCGTGGTCACTGCGGCCAATTACAATGCGCCCGGTCAGGTAGTCATTGCTGGAGAAAGCGCTGCGGTTGAAGCTGCAATCTCGGTCTGTAAAGAAGCTGGAGCCAAACGCGCGGTAGCGCTCGATGTAAGCGGCCCGTTTCATTCTCCTTTGATGGTTGCTGCAGCCGAAGAGTTCTCCGCAGCGCTGAACGATGTGAACTTGGTAATGCCACAAACAACAGTGATTCAAAATGTGCACGCACAACCAGCGGCTAGTGTGGAAGAAATGCGTACTAATTTAGTTGCCCAGCTATCAGCACCGGTGCGCTGGACTGAAACGATAGAAAAACTGGTTGCCGAGGGCGTTGATCAATTTATTGAAGCCGGGCCGGGTAACGTTCTTAGCGGCTTGGTAAAACGTATCGCCCGGGGCACGCCGACGATCGCGCTGTCCTCCGCTGACGGGCTGACCACCGCAATAGCGTTATAACCAGGACTACGAGGGAACCATGGAATCCAAAAGTGCATTGGTAACAGGTGCCAGTCGCGGCATTGGGTCTGCGATTGCGGAGAAGCTAGCAGACCAGGGTTTTTTCGTTATAGGTACAGCCACCACAGCAGCCGGCGCGGAACAGATTTCCAAGGACCTGGGCGACCGTGGCTGCGGTCTTAAATTGTTAGTACAAGACCAGCATTCTGTTGAGGCCATGGTTGAAGAACTGGCGACCTTGGAGGTCGGGTCGCCCTTGATACTGGTCAACAACGCGGCGATAACCAGAGACAATTTAATGCTGCGTATGTCCGCAGAGGAATGGCAAGATGTAGTCGATACCAATCTCAGCGGAGCATTTCGCGTGACCAAGGCGCTGTTGCGTAATATGGTCAAAGCACGATGGGGTCGCATCATCAATGTGGGATCGGTGGTCGGTCGGCTTGGGAATCCCGGACAAGCAAATTATGTTGCGAGTAAAGCTGGATTGGAGGGATTCACTCGATCCTTGGCGCTAGAAGTTGCGTCAAGAGGCATCACCGTAAATCTGCTAGCGCCAGGTCTAATTGAAACGGATATGACCGCAGAGCTGACTAATGAACAACGCGATGCGATGTTAACCAGAATTCCACTAGGTCGAATGGGTCAGGCGAACGATGTGGCCGCTGCCGCAGCTTTTTTGAGCAGCGATGATGGCGCGTACATAACCGGCCAAACGCTTCACATTAACGGCGGAATGTTCCTGAGCTAGTCGCCAAAAAGTTGACAAGGCATGCACAGATTTCAGTGAAATTGATTATTGAATTGCCAAAACCGCCTCTATAGAATCCCGCGCCTCGAACCTAGGAACCATCAGGAGATGTCTTTAGCATGAGTAATGTTGAGGAAAGAGTAAAAAAGCTTATCTGTGAACAACTCGGCGTTAAGGAAGAAGAAGTGGGCAACGATGCCTCTTTTGTAGAAGACCTGGGCGCTGATTCGTTGGATACCGTTGAATTGGTCATGGCGCTCGAAGAAGAATTTGAAACAGAAATTCCGGACGAAGAGGCCGAAAAGATTACCACCGTTAAAGAAGCCATAGACTACATACTGGCTCACCAATAGATGACTCGAGGCGCTCGCATTGCTGGCGCCTTTTTTCGTTAGGGCATGTCGCCCGATCTCTACCCACTCTGTATTGACCCCATCAACCATTCGGTTTGTTGGCGGTATTCTATTGCCCGAATTCAAGTCGGTAAGTGACAATACATGATACAAGCGATGGAGCATTTATTATGATGAGCGCTCGTTATTCAATTTGTGGTCTTGGAGCGTAGCTATGAGCAGACGTAGGGTTGTCGTTACTGGCATGGGCATGGTCTCACCTATTGGGCACAACGTTGATGAGTCATGGCAGGCTGCGCTGGCTGGAAAGAGTGGTATCCGCCAAAACGAAGGCTTCGACACCGAAGCCTTCGGCGTCAAGATCTGTGGCAATGTTGTTGATTTCGACATCAGCGACTATATGAACCCAAAAGAAGCCCGGCGCATGGATTCTTTTATCCAACTAGGTATAGCCGCCGCTACCCAGGCGATTAACGATGCGGGGCTAAGTGCTAACCCAGATGATGCTGACCGCATTGGCGTGGCTATAGGCTCAGGCATTGGTGGCATTGAGAGCATAGAGAACACTCATGCAACTTTAGTAAACAGCGGCCCTAGAAGGGTATCGCCGTTTTTCATCCCAGGCGTCGTTATCAACATGATCTCAGGTAACGTCTCTATCGAATGGGGCTTCAAAGGACCTAATTTCGCTGTTGTGACGGCCTGCACTACCGGTACACACAACATCGGTTTCGGCGCTCGTATGATTCAATACGGTGAAGCAGACGTGATGATCGTGGGCGGCTCCGAGTCCGCAACCTCGCCAATTACTGTGGCAGGATTCCATTCTATGAAAGCGCTCTCTACTCGTAATGATGATCCCCAAGGGGCCAGCAGGCCCTGGGATGCTGAACGTGATGGGTTTGTGCTTGGAGAAGGGGCGGGGGTTCTCGTTCTTGAGGATTATGATCGAGCCAAAGCGCGTGGTGCTGCTATCTATGCCGAGGTTACTGGGTTCGGCATGAGTGCGGACGCTTACCACATCACGGGTCCCGCAGAATCAGGGGAAGGTGGTGCAGCGGCGATGCAGAATGCGCTTAATGACGCCCAGCTAAATCCTCAAGATGTGGGATACCTAAATGCCCATGGCACCTCTACTCCCCTAGGTGATGTCGCTGAGACACAAGGCATTAAATCCGTTTTTGGTGCGGATACATCACTTTGTGTTAGTTCCACGAAATCAATGATTGGCCACCTCTTAGGTGCTGCGGGCTCTGTGGAGGCAATATTCACGATCAAGGCAATTACCGATCAAGCATTGCCGCCTACGATTAATCTCCACAATCCAGGTGAAGGCTGTGATCTGGACTATGTGCCTAACGACGCCCGCCAAGTCAGTTTGGAGCATGCTGCGACCAATTCGTTTGGCTTTGGCGGCACAAACGGCACCTTAATCTTCAGTCGTGTCTGACTTACTGAATGATCCGCTGCTAGCACAAGATACGCCGCGTAAACCCACTCTAGTCTCTGTAGGTGCTGGCGTTTCCGGTATTGTATTGATCATTTTAGGGGCCTATTTCGGCCTCCTAGGTTGGGCGGAACGCCCTGGGGATTTACCTGATCCCATCCGCTTTGAGGTACAAGCCGGCCAGTCGTTTGCTGACATTGCTAACCAATTGCAGCAACGTCGCGCGGTGACAAACACTACGCTGCTCTCTCTGTACGCGAGATTGCGAGGGCTGGACAGCGTTCTGCAAGCTGGCGAGTATGAGATTCCAAGGCATGTGTCACCCCAGATGTTGTTGACGCTGATGGCTACGGGCAACGTAGTGCTGCACTCTGTGCAGCTTGCCGAAGGTCTCAGATTGCAGGACGCGTTAGCGAGGTTGCGCAGTGATACAGTGCTGATAGACGACCTTGGCATTGGACTCGCTAACAACGAGTTACAGCGGTTACTCACGCGCCTCAACTTGGATTTACCCTTTGCGGAGGGATATTTTTTTCCAGACACCTATCATGTCGTGAAAGGCACTAAAGTTAGCGATGTTTTGCTGTTGTCACAGAAAGCCATGGCAGAAAAACTTGCCTACGCTTGGCAACAAAAAAGCCCTTCAGCAAAACTAGCCTCTCCAGAGGAACTGCTAATTCTTGCGTCCATCATTGAGAAAGAGAGCGCGGAAGAAAGCGACCGTCGCACTATAAGTCAGGTATTTCACAATCGCTTGCGCTTAAACATGCGGCTGCAAACCGACCCAACTGTGATTTATGCGCTGGGCGATGCCTTCGATGGCGACATCCGATCACGTGACTTGCGAGTGGAATCGCCCTTTAATACCTACCGAGTGAGAGGGTTACCGCCCACGCCGATCGCACTGCCTTCCCTGGACTCTATGCTTGCGGCAGCGCAGCCCTCCGAAGGAGAGTATTTGTACTTCGTCGCGCGCGGTGACGGCACTTCGCAGTTTTCGCAAACACTACAAGAGCACAACGCCGCAGTGCGAAAATTCCAACTAAAACGAGCAGATTAGGTCACCGGAATGCCTCAACGTATCGGTAGATTTATTTCGTTAGAAGGCTCCGAGGGGGTTGGGAAAACCACGAATATAGGCGTTATCAGCCAACTTCTTGAGGCCCGTGATATACCTTTCGTATGCACCCGAGAACCGGGTGGTACCCCGCTAGCTGAGTCTTTACGTGATGCAATGCTTACCCAGCGAGCTGAGCGAGTGAATGCTTTGACGGAGCTATTGCTTGTGTTTGCAGCGCGTATGCAGCACTTAGAAAACTTGATTAAACCGGCCCTTGCTCGCGGTGAATGGGTCGTTTGCGATCGCTTTACCGATGCATCTTATGCTTATCAGGGGTACGGTCGGGGTCTAGCGCTTGAGCGCATCGCCTTGCTTGAAGAATGGGTGCAAGACGGTTTACAGCCCGATTTGACCCTGATCTTAGACTTAGACCCGACCCTTGCGGAACAGCGTATGCGTGCCAGAGCAAAGGATCGTATGGAATCCGAGCAGTTAGAGTTTTATCAGCGCGTGCGCTCGGGTTATTTGGCCCGAGCTGTGACATCAGAGCGCTACAAAGTGATTGATGCAGGACAGACCATGGACGCAGTTGCCGCTGCCATCGAGGTTCAGCTTACCGCGTGCATCTCTGACTGGCAGACGCGGCCCTAGTTCATGTTTCAGTTGTATCCCTGGCACAGTGGCTTAGTTGGGCGCCTTGTTGACTTGGCGGAAAGGCAGAGTTTACCCGCTGCTATTGCACTGACCTGTGCAGAAGGTTGGGGTGGGGAGGATTTGCTGTCACGTTGCGCCTCAGAATTGCTGCAGATTAAGAGTGATCTGCCGGTGGACCAGGTGGCACATCCGGACTTTTGCTGGCTGCAACCGGAAGGTGCTGTAATCAAAATAGATGCGATTCGGCGGTTAAACCAATTTGCGGTGCAAACGCCGCAGATAAGCCCTCGTAAGGTTGCAGGTATTGTTGATGCGCACTTAATGAATAAGAACGCTGCTAATGCATTGCTGAAAATTTTAGAAGAATCGCCTCCCAACACACACATCATACTCGTTACACCGTATTGGGGTCGGCTTTTGCCGACCATCAGAAGTCGTTGTCAGCGGTATGAACTCGAGCAAGATCGCGAATCGTCGGTGAAGTGGCTAACTGAACAGGGTGTTGCGCCGCAAGCAGAGGACTTATTAGAGACCAATGGCGCACCATTGGCTTTGTTAAACGCTCAGGGTTTTGATTTACGCCAATGGTTGGATGACCTTGAGCGAAGTCACGAGCCAAGCGCATGCGCTGCGGTACTGCTAAAAGCCGACGTTGTTGAGGTGCTGGCGCGATGGTCGCGCTTGTTGGTGTCACGTCAATGGCAGTCTGCTGATCGACAGACGTTGGCGTTTATCGATGAGGTAAATCAGGTGCGAATAGCGCTGCAGAGTTCTAATTCGGCGAATCCGCAATTGCTGGTCGAAAGGCTGCTCGCGCAGTGGCAGGCGATTTCGGCGTCCAAGCGCAGTAAACAAAAGTTACAAGCAGGTGCTTAAAAGAAATGTACGTCGATTCTCACTGTCATTTAAATTACCTCAAGTCGTCGTCGGGCGCGTTGGAGCGTGCGCGTTCCAGTGGCGTTGATGGTGTTTTATGCATTGGTGTAGACGAAGTCGGTATAGATGAGGTTTTGGCGGTTGCAAATGCCAATGATGACGTTTGGGCGAGCGTGGGGTTGCATCCCCAGAGCGCTGAGCAAGATTTCGGGTGGATAGAAACTAAGCTTAGCGCTTCGAGTGTCGTGGCAGTCGGCGAAACAGGTTTGGACTATAAAACTGCCTTAGATGTAGACGAAAGACAAAGGCAGCTTGCCGCTTTCGAGCATCAAATGTGCTTAGCCCAGAAGTACGGATTGCCGGTCGTTATTCACACTCGCGACGCAGAGCGAGACACTCTGAGCATACTCAAGCGGTACCCGGATGTTGTCGGAGTTTTGCATTGTTTTACTGAGTCATGGGAAATGGCTGAACAAGCTCTATCCATGGGGTACTACATTTCCATCTCCGGCATTGTGACCTTTGCTAATGCTGAAAATGTTCGGGAAGTGGCTCGCCAAGTTCCAGCGGATAGACTGCTTATTGAAACCGATGCGCCCTGGTTGGCACCCGTTCCATATAGAGGTAAAGAAAACGAACCGGCCTTCGTTGCTGAGACGGCAAAGTATCTTGCGCGGTTGCGCGATGAACATGTTGATGAATTAGCCGTGCGTACGGGTGACAACTTTAGACGTTTATTCCTGCCTGCAGATGGCGGGTAAAAAATTCCAAGATCGTGGTAAATCTGTGAATCGAGACGTGGCGCTCTTGCATGGAATGTTTAGCGCCGGGATAAGTCATTAAGTCGAACGTTTTCCCAAGTTTTTGTAATTCAGACATGATCAGAGTGCTGTGACTGAAAAGTACATTGTCGTCGGCCATTCCATGCATCAGTAACAGCGGATTGGACAACTCAGCGAGGTGTGCGATGACGCTGCTTTGTTGGTAGGCCTCAACATTCTCTTCAGGCAGGCCCATGTATCGTTCAGTGTAATGACTGTCATAAAGCCGCCAATCGCTCACGGGTGCTACAGCAACTCCTGCTTTAAAAACGTTGGGCGCTTTACACAAAGACATTAGGGTCATATAGCCGCCATAACTGTGGCCAAAAATTCCTAGGTTACCTAGGTCGGCCCAAGCAACGTCTTTCAGCATCGCGATGCCAAGCAACTGATCGTCCACCTCCACGCTACCCATCGCGCGGTAGATCGGCGCTTCAAAGTCACGGCCTCTATTGGTCGAGCCTCGGTTGTCTAGTTCTAACACGCCAAATCCGTGATGTGCGAACAACTGCAGTAACAGGGGACTCCATTCGCGACGTACTTTTTGTGCGCCAGGGCCACCATAAACATAGACGATTACTGGATGTTTGCCGGTTGGATTTAGAGGCGGTGTAAGTCGGTAGTGTAAGGGTTGCTTATCAGGACCTGGCAAGTAGTCGAACTGGCTGCTGACGTGGCTATTGATGAACGGATGATAGGGATGCTGCGCATCAATCACTTCTTCGAATAAGTCAAAACTATTGCCGGAATCACTACCCCGCGCTGGTTGCAGCGTCACCCTCAATGGTGTGTGGTCGCTGGTAAAGCGGTCCAACAGCACTGAGTGCTCTGGGTTGATTATTAGATCGTGCCAGCCCTTGTCTTTGGTCAGCTTTTCACACTTATCACCTTCTAGAGACAGGGCAAAGAGATGATTCTCGGTGGGTGTTTCATCCCAACCGCAAACGAAGAGATTGAGTTGATCGACTGCCAGCACTTGGTTGATGTGGCTGGGGCCGTGCAGAGATTTCGGTTCTTTTTGTTTGCTCAGCACTATGGCCTGACGAGGACCATTGGCCTCTGAGGTAAAAATAATCCTGCCGTTACTGGCTTCTGTCAGATCATCGGTCAAATTGACCCAAGTAGCTGAACGCTCTACGAAAAAGCTCGTCCAGGCTGGTTGAGCATAGTCTTTGTACAAAATTGTGAGCGTCTGCTGAAGCCGATCCTGGCATTGGATGTACAGGCCGTCGCTAAAGGCATTTACCCGAGCCAGATATGCATACTCAGTGCTGTCTTGCCATATTTGCTGCTGCTCGCCAGAGTTAACGTGGTATTGCCACAAGGCCACTGATGGATTTGTGGCTCCTGCGAAGGGGTAACGTTGCTCAATGGTGTGGCTGCCGCGAGCGTCTACTTCTGTACGATTGCTTATGGCAACGGGTGTTTCGTCGACCTTGCAGAAAAACAACAGCGATTCATCAGGTGACCACCAATGACCATTAAATCGGTGCATTTCTTCAGCGGCCAAAAAGTCCGCTAGGCCGTTCGTTACGGTTGCGGTCGCGTCAAAACTGACTCGGGTCTCTGGTGCCGTCTCGGGACTCAATCGGCGAAAATACAGCTCGCCATTGCGCACATAGCTGATGTACGAGCCGTTGGAACTGATGGTAAAGGCGCTTTGACGTTTATCGGCGTCGGTTAGGCGAGTTATTTCACTCAGATCTACAGACACATAATAAGCCTGACCGTCTATGCAGGCGACCAGCGCGTTAGCGTGCGGACACCAGAAATACTCGGTGACGCCTTGAGTAAACTGCCGACGGCGTTCTCTTTCCGCACGCTCCGCCGGCGACAGTTTGGTTACATCGTCGTCGCGCTCATCGGTCACAGCAACGGCGTTCAACAAGCAACGCTCCTGTTGTGATGCTCTATCTAACAGCCATAGGTCCAGTTGCCGACTGCGCTGGGCGTTTGCTCGCAAAAAGCTAACGTAATTGGCGCAGGGTGAAATTTTGTATTGGGAAGGTTGTTCAAGCCGTAAAGCGGGTTCGGAAAAAAGGCGCTCTGGGGTGAGCTTGTTATTCATGGATGGGCACCCGTATATCCAATAGTCGTAAAAGCATCGCGTGTCAGGTTTTCTATTCCTGTGGGCAGCACGCGCACGTTATCTTCGATGCGAATCCCGCCGAATGGGCAAAGTGCGTCGATTAAGTGCCAGTTGAATGAGGCGTGATTGTTTCGATAGGGCTCCAGAAGCACCGGAATGAAATACAACCCTGGTTCAACGGTCAGTACCATATTCTCGCTGATCGGTCGGGTGAAACGCAGCGCAGGATAGTTCTCTGGTGGCGGACGCAGTTCACCTGATTCGGCGATTTGTTGCCCACCCACATCATGCACCTGCAATCCCAACAAGTGGCCAAGGCCATGAGGGCAGAAGGCTTCTGTGAGTCCGTGTGCAAAGGCTTCTTGAGCTGAGCATTTAAGAATGTGGTGAGTCGTCAAGATCTCAGCAAGTTGTTCGTGCATGAGTTGTTGCAGTTCTACGTAGCTGCCGCCAGGCGCAACCGCATTCACCAGTCGGTCCTGATGGTTTCGCATCTCGGCAAGCAAGCTCGTAAAAGCCGCGTGGGCCTCATGTGCTGCGTTAGATTGCGCTGTTACGTAGGTTCTTGTGATATCACTGGCGTAACCGCGGTAACTTCCGCCAGCATCTATCAGCAGACTGTTCAGTTCTGTTGGTGTGTGCCGGTCTTGGAATTGATAGTGCAGAAAAGCGGCATGATGGTTCTGAGCGACGATGTTGCCGTAGGGCAGCTCTGGTTCGTTCTGCTCGCTGGCATTTAAAAAAGCCATGTGCACATCGAATTCGCTGCCACCTTCGCTAAAGCAGTTGGCCGCTGCTCGGTGACCCAGTGCGCCCATGATCGATGCGTTGCGCATCGCAGCGAGTTCGTAATTGGTCTTGGCAGCGCGGGCAAAATTTAGTCTGTGAATAAGGCTCGACGGATTCTGTTGCCAGTCTTTGCCCAGCAGGGTTTTGCAACTAGGCTCACCAACAAAGGCGACGCGCTCGGGTGCCTTGGTTAACTGCTCTACTTGTTCAGTGCAGTGCTGATGCAGATCGGCAACTGTTGTAAACGTCCTTATCTCCAAATGTCCACTCAAGTGATCGGGTGGCATTGGCACCGCATGCCAATAATCGCTAGGTTGGAAAAACAGTAGCCTGGTTGTTTTGCCTGGACAGATCACTAGGCAACTTTCGGCGACGGCGTATTCAGGGGGGATCCATTGCAGAAAATGAGGGTTGGCTTTGAAGGTTGGGCCATGATCATCTTCGAAGAATAATTGAGCTTGTCCAGCGTGCACGACGACGAGATCAAATTTGGCGTCCGTTACCGTTTGCCACCAAGTCTTTTGAATCTCGGTGTAGTGCTCTTGCAACAGTTCGGGCGTATCAATCGGTAAATACGAATAACGTTCAGTGCCGTCCATATCGGGTGTTTAGTCGTGCTGTTCAGAAGCGATAATCATAGCAGTGAGCGTCGACTCAAGCCGATCAATTTATAGCTAATCAACCTAGTGGTACTGCGCGTTATATGCGACTCATGTTAGATTGATC
>MDTA01195982.1_pt1 | contig 10686 bp, 10 predicted proteins | sample 811151 | NCBI WGS metagenome assembly MDTA01 (sample SAMN05326648, study PRJNA326480) | marine metagenome | isolation source: seawater | place: Indian Ocean: South | collected 2010 | reverse complement strand
TAATAGAGGTATAAATATGACTAAAGGTTACTTATTTAAAATAATTGTCTCATCAGCAATGATGCTAACAGCTGTAGCAGCACAAGAAAATGTAGACGCTATTGAAAAGGCTCGCCAAGCCAAAGAAGCTGCCGACAAGGCTGCTGCTGAGGCTGCTGCTGCTACATCGGCCGCAATCGAAGCTGCTGCAGCAAAAGCCGCCAAAGAAGCGAGAGAAGAAGCAAAGCGCAAAAAGGAAGAAGAAGAAGCAAGGAAAATTGCTGAGGCTAAAGCTGCTGAGGAGGCAGAATTAGATGCTGCCGCTGCTGCTGCCGCAGAAGAAGCTAAAAGAAAGATGGCTGCTGAACTTGGGCTAGAGGTTGATGACCCTGAAGTTGAGGAAGCCGTTGCTGAAGCATCTATTTTAGAGAATACTGAAGAAGCTGAAGAAGTTATTGCAAAAGAAGCTTCCGGATGGGGGTTAGGATTAACAGGTAGTGTCGGATTAATAAATGGCGAATATATCTTAAATACACCAGTAGGGGGTAGTTTAACAATCACAACACCTTATGGTCTTAAGTTAGGAGCTTTAAATCTTGAAATTAGCCTAGCAGCTGGGTCTTACTCTGGAGAAACACCAAATTCTTCAGATTATGCTCCTACGTTTTTTGGAGTTGGAGGAAATTTAACACTAGCTGACTTTCTTTTCTACGAAGGACATGTTGGAATAGTTGGCGCTGGACCAGGTGGAAGAGGTTTTGGTGGCATTACCCTTGAGAGGTTATTAAAAAGAAGTATGAATCTCCCTTTTAATTTATTAATAGGTGCCGAAGGTTTTCTTTCTACTAAGTTAGAAGATGGACGTGATGAAGCATCTTATTGGGGTGGACTGGGAGCTAGATTAGATATAGATTTCTAGTAAATAGAAAGTATTACTTTTTAAAAGCGGCCATTAATGGCCGCTTTTTTTTTTAAATATTCATTTGTTTTATTGAAAGTTTTCTGTGTTAAAAATGAAATATTCTATTATAATACCTGTATACAATGAAATAAGCTTTTTACCAGATTTACTTGATGGCCTTTACAGTTATTCTAAAAGTAATAATGAAATCATAATTATCGATGACGGAAGTAATGATGGAAGTATAGCAATATTAAATGAATGTAATTTTATAAAGTTGATTGCCTTTGATGAAAATAAAGGAAAAGGGAATGCCGTAAAAATTGGTTTACTAGAAGCAAAAAATGATTCAATTATAATATTTGATGGAGATTTAGAAATAGCTCCTTCGGAACTTGGGAAGTTAATGATCCTAGATAAAAAAAATAGAATTAATTCTGCTATGGGATACAGATTTAAACATTTAAATCCAATAAAATCTGGAGTAGACTGGGGGAATTTTATTTTTACTACCTTTTTTAATATATTATTAAATACAAATCATAAAGATGTACTCTGTTGTGCCAAGGCATTCTATAAGCATGACTTTGATATTAGAACACTTCAATCAAAAAACTTTAGTATTGATATAGAATTGGCATTTATTCTTTCCTTATCAAATAAAAATATAAAACAAGTAAAAATGGATTACTCAAGGAGAGGTAAAAGTGAAGGAAAGAAACTTGAAATATCAAATGGCTGGGACATTCTTTTAAGAATTATAAAAATGGTTAGATATCTTTAAATATCAGATAAAGTATTTTTACCTATTTATCGATAATTTTGTACATAATTAATATATTTAAGTATATAAAATAACAGATTTTTTGTTAAAAGAATACCTGTGAAAATTAAGCAGAAAAACATATTCCTTCTCGGCTCCAACACTGAGTACAGTCTAATGAAGGAGTGGTCAAACTCTCAAAATCATTATCATTTAAATGGATGGTTTCATGATAAAGATATCCCATCCTCGCCTGGGGATTTAATCAAAGAGTATAATCAACTAGTTGGAAATAACCTAGTTGACCATTTTGTCCTAGACCCTTCAGGAATGGATCATGAAATTCTCCAAGCATCACTTGATTGGGCAGAAGATAGAGGATCTAGGATTCATATGATCCAGGATGGAACAGACACTCTCATAAAAAAACTTGATAAAAGAGATCGTTTTGGACCCTTTGCTGCAGTACGATTGAGACCAGAACCGTTATCAGAAAAGAGAAATATTTTTATAAAAAAGGTTTTTGACCTTTTACTTTCGATTACTGTTTGTTCTACAATACTTTGGTGGTTTTACCCTCTTATTGGTATCTTAATTAAACTTACAAGTAAAGGCCCAATTATAATAAGGCAAGATAGAGTTGGTATAGATGGCAATCATTTTCAGTGTATGAAATTTAGAACAATGGTATCAAATAAAGCCGCAGAAAAAGGATTTAGCCACCTCACAAAAAAGGATGATAATAGAATAACTTTTATAGGCAAAATTCTGAGAAAGACAAACTTGGACGAGCTCCCTCAATTTTTGAATGTATTAAATGGTAAGATGAGTGTTGTTGGTCCAAGACCTCACATGGTAAGCGAAGATCAAGAGATAGCTGAAAAAATAGATAAGTATAGGATAAGAAGATTTGTCAAACCCGGGATAACAGGATATGCTGCTATAAAAGGATATCGAGGTGGAACAGAAAATTTAGAATTAATGCAGAAACGTATTGATTTTGATATCAAATACATAGAGAATTGGTCTCTATGGCTAGATTTAAAGATAGCATTAATTACGTTTTGGCAAATGATTACTTTTCGTACAGGTGCTCATTAGTATTTCTTAACTAATAATTAAATTTATTCCCTACTGTAAAGTTGTATCTACAAAAAAGGCTATGATTAAGTTTCTCAACGTTAAGGGTTTCTTCTCTTTTTGAAAAAATTCCAATCTCAAAAAACGTACTCCTATTAAATTTTATACGTGCCGTAAGTTCAGATTCAAAAATATAACTAACTGGTGGAGTGAGAAAAGATTCTTTATAATTTTGATCATTAATCCATGGAGAATCCCATTCTGTTTGAATACCTTCATTACCATCTCTTAAATATGATAGATTGAGCATTGGGGAAATTTCAAAGTCTTTTATTTTAAAGTTAAGAAAATCCATTGATATGAAAGTTTTGTCAAAATCATTACCGAAATAGTGACCAATAGGAAAGTTACGATGAATGTAATTTTCTTGACCAAATTCACCCTGAGTTTGGTAAGTTCGGTTTGGAATCCTTGTATACTCCAGAGAAAAATTTTCTAAAGTTTTTAGCAAGTTTTTTATACTCAAACCAGTAATGATACCATAAGTTGCCGGCTCTTTAATCTCTTTGTCTATTTGGTAATCGTCTAAGATAAACTCATACCATATATCCATTTTTTTATTTTTAATTTTAATACCAGAGTAAATAATGCTATTTCCTCTTTCGCTTACTGGATTATTTTCTCGGATGGGAATCCATAACAAAGTTGGATTAATATATTGAAACTCCAAACCTCTTTTCTCGCCCGCATAAAGGATTGATTCACCTAATGACAATTGTATATTTTTTGAAATTTGGTAGGTAAGATTATGTATTGCAAGGAACCGCTTGAAATGATTCATTGTATTCAATTGTATAACATACATAGACCCAGTCAATTCTTTATATTCCATTTTCCAGGCAATCTGATCAAATGGACGACTCCATTTACTAATTAATAATCTACCAGAGATTCCGTGACCATGATCAATATAAGCTCTTCCAAAAAGAATTTCATGGTACTGATTCAAAACCTTTTTGTTAAACTTAATATAACCTTGATTTGAGAAACCGAATAACCCAAATACCTTCTTCCCTCCTCCTCTTCTCATCTGATATTCACTTTGAGACGCACACATTTCATTATAGTATTTAAAATTACCAAAATCCATACTTAATTCTGTATAAATACCATTCCCCTTATTCTCAAGATTTGATAGCTTACTACTTTTTTCATTTTCACTAAATGGATTATAATATGAATATGATACTTTAAAACTATGTTGCCCAAATAAGATACAAATAGCCAATATATGCACGAATATTAATTTTTTATTCATGTCCTTCTCTTAACAAAAAATTCATTATTTACTGGACCAATAACAGTATACTCTTTTATTAACTTAGAAACAATTTTGGTGCCAAGAGTATTTTTAATAATAGATGTTTCTTCCTCAAAATTAAAATCTTCAATAGTATTATAAACTGTAGCACTTGGAAATACATCTGAAAAAGTATCGCCCGAAATTTTTTCTACCTCAAAATCTGTTAAAATTGAACTAAGTGATAATCTAAGTTCTTTATTGGGGTTCACATTGAACAAGTTACTGAAGTTTGCTCTCTCAAAAACCTCTAATTCGCCACCAATAGTAGCATTGAAAATTCTAACTCCATTCTCTTCTGCAAATAGTTTTGCATCTTTGAATTTTTCAAGTGTCTCTTCCAATCTTGGAATGTGGTACGTTCTATTTTTACCAAAATATCTTGGATCAAAATGATTAGGGTCATTATCGTCTTTTGATACAATATGCCTATTATCACTGTAATCAGCATTTTTATGTTTGAAAAAGTTAAAGTCCATACCTGCTAGATATATTTCTTTAAAACCTAGATAAATCAATATCTGAATTGCCACATTGGTAACAGTTTTATTAATACCAATAAATGGCAAATTTGATGAAAATGATATTTCATCAGGATAAAACCAATACACATTCCTGACATTTTTTATTTGCTTTTTATAATTAATATTAACTGGTGATGATGGATGTATAGCTGGTAAAAAAAGGAAATCAACTTTGTTACTTAAATCATTTAACTCATTAATCATATCTGATAGAACTACATCATCTGAAATACAGAACATATTTGGAGTCCATCCAAGTCTTTCAAAGAAAAGGTTAAACCTATTTGTGCATAGTACATTTTCTCCAGATAATAAATGTAAAGGTGTATTATTTAGACTTGGACCATTACCTAATAAAAAGACCCTTTCAGTATTAGTAAAGGATTGTTTAAGGATCTCCCATTTTTTACGATCAACATTACTATTTGTAAAAATTCTTTTTGCTTTATATGCAAAAAACCTAAATAGCCTTATCAAAAGGTTAAGAAATCCCTCTTCAAAAAAAATATATTTAACCTTAATAAAATATTCAGCAATCATTGCAATAAGTTTTAAAATAGAAAATTATTATTTTCACTAAATTGAAGATAGACTAATAAAAAGCATAGTTTTTTACATAATTCTTTTTCTCATAAAATATTCAGCTAATTCAAAATCATACTCTTCATCAATATCAATTGTTTCTTTAGGATCAATTACAAAAAAATTTGGCCTACTTCCTACTCTATGGTTTTTTTTCTCAATTAATTCTCTTGAAAATAAATATAAACATGAATTTTCTTCATATAGCGGAGCTAAGTCCTGTGTCCGTAAATTTTTACTATTAGGGTCGTGATTGATTGCCTGAAATTTTGAATTGTAAAATCTTGAAAAAATTTTCGTTACTCCAATTAATGAATCAGTAGATTTATCTAAGAAAAATTCTTTAATAGCATGGTCGATAGTTTGGGTCCTAAGCAATGGATTTGTACAATGTGTCTGGAGAAAATGGTCAGAATGGCTGTAGTTAATATCATTATTAATTAAGGCCATTATACCAACTTTCCCAATTAATTCTGTAGGCCGATTTATAACTAATATTTTAGGATTTTCTTTTATTTCATTCGCAATAAATTTTGAATCTGTATTAACAATTATTTGATTAATAAATTTTGATCTTGATAATGTATCTAGTATCCAATGAAACAGAGGCTTCCCACAAAAATCTTTTCTGTTTTTCCCTGGTAATCTTTCAGAGTTATGTTTAATTGGAACTAAAGCTGTTACACTTGGAAAAGTATTTTCCATTATTTACTAATTTTTTTAATCTGAGCTATCTTGTTTTTTTCTTTATGGAGTTTTTGGGACATAAGGATCATTTCACTTGAATATGCAATGAAACGATACCCTTGATCAATTTTACTCTTTATTTCTTTTTTTCCTGGATTAATTATATGATAACCTGCAGTTTTGATTTTTTTATCAATAACAGACTGTACATCTTCCAAACATTTTATAAGATTTTCATCCTCCCAATTTCCAGGACAATCTAAGCTTCCTGACAAGTCATAAGGCCCTATAATAAACCCATCAATACCATCAATTGAAATGATTGACTGGAGATTTTCTACAGACTGAAAATGTTCAATTTGTACAATTAATATAATTTCAGAGTTGGCTTCATTAACATATCGATCAAAATTTCTACCATAATTGTGAGCCCTTGCCAGTCCATACCCTCTTTTGCCAATTGGTGGATAATAAGTCGATCTAACAGCACTCAAAGCATCATCAACGGAATTGACCATTGGAACAACAATCCCATGAGCACCAGCATCCAGACTTCTTTTTATCAACAAACTATTATTTTCACCAACTCTTACAAATGCTTTGCAACCACCAAGTTCAATAATTCTAATCAAGTTAATACATTTTTCTACACTTATCGCTGTATGTTCCATATCGATTACAATCCAATCAAACCCAACATTTAGCATCATTTCACAGATAGACTCGTCACCCAACGACAACCATGAACCAATTGTTAATTCGTTATTTATAATTTTTTTCTTCAGTGACATATGAATTAATTTACATCCTCATTGCTAGAGTAGCTACTCCCATAGCTGCATCATTTAAAGAATTAGATAGCTTGAGGTCTATTTTAAAAGTCTCTAAAAGTATTTTTCTGAATAATTTACTTTTGTGTGTGACTCCACCAGATAAAAGAATTTCTTTAATATTTTTTTTGCTATAGTTTAGGTTTTTGGAAACATGAAAATATTCACTAACTAAACTGCTTATCAAAGAATAGTAAAGATTTTCTATTTTAAAATTATTACTGTTAATATTTTTAAATCCTGCATTTTCATTTATAAAATTATATATTGAATGAAATCTAGGATTGCAAACAACATCAATGTCATCATCAATTTGTAGGCAAATTTTCTCTAATTTGACTAGAAAGTCAATATCTGTTAATTCCGAAGAAAAAGTTTCAAAAAAGTTTTTTGAAAAATTATTAAAAACTTCTATTGATCGACCACCAGGTAATCCGGGGATGCATTTGATATATTTATTGGAGATATACGGTCTCAATTCATAGACATCAGAGAATTTCTCTTTATTTTTTGTCATAACACTAACCTGTGCACCAGTACCAACATTAATTGATATTTGATTTTCATTAAACCCAGAAGCGTTTAAAGCTGCTTGATAATCACCAATTGAAACCATCACAGGAGTATCTTTTTTTAACCCTAGACTATTAGAGACATCATACGTAACTCTACCAAAAAAAGATCCAGTGGGTATGATTTTTGGTAAGATGCTTTCATTTATTTTGGTTAAAAGTAAGAAGTCTTTACACCACCCATCTTTATCAAGCTCATAAACTCCAGATCCACTTGCATTAGTAGGATCACAAGCAGGAGAATTTCCAGTTAGAATTGTTACAAGGTAGTCAGATAAAAAAGCTGCACTGGAAACCTTCAACTTTTCAAGATATGATTTCTCTTGAAACCAAAACAATAGTAAACCCATAGTGCCAGGCCTTAAATTTGTGTAAGTAGAGGCTTTTAAGTTTGGTAAATTTGAATGAATAAAATTCAAATACGTATCATTACTATGGTTTATGTTATCTAATGCTCTTTTATCTTGCCAACTAATATAATTTGTTACTGGTGAGTTGAAAGAATCTAGTAGAATTATTCCATGCATTTGCCCTGTCACACCGATACCATCAACTTTCTTTCTTTGATTATCTGGAATTTCTAAAACTATATCATAAACAGTATTGATAATGATATTTATATCATACTCAAAAATAAATGATTTACGATTTTTTAATGGAGGAGGCATCCTTCTTCTTGAAGAATATATTATGTTTTTATTTGAATCGATTAATACTACTTTGCAATATGTAGCACCGAGATCAATACCTAAAAACATAAAATGTAGCTAAACGTAAAGATTAAAACCTGCTTTTTGTGTAAATATTAGCATATTCGCCAATCCAGCCACATAGTTTTTCATCTACTTCAACTTCATCAATGAAAATATTGCCGGCGCCTTTACATAAAATCACCTTTAGTTTTCTTCCATCAAACTTTTTATCGGCCTTTAAATATTTAGAGAGAAGATCATGATTACTATAATCTAATGCTTTATAAGGAATATTTTTCCTTACTGTATTACTAATATTCAAATATTCTTTTTCTTGGATATAACCTTTTTGTAATGAAATATAGTTAGCTATATCAATACCAATTGTTACTCCAATTCCATGGGGTATTAAGTTATTCGTATATGCTTCAATCGCATGTCCAAATGTATGTCCATAGTTCAATATATGTCTTTTGTATGTATCAAACTCATCAATTTCAACAATGGATTTTTTTATTTCTAAGCTTTTATAAATAAAAGGTTTTAATTGTTCAAAGTCATTTAAAATTATTTCGTATTTATTTTGTAGCTCATCAAAATCTTCCTTTGAAGAGATAAGGTGGACTTTTATTATTTCACCTATTCCAGAGATTATATCATCTTTAGGCAAGGTTGAAAGAAAATCTATATCAATTAAAACTTTGTTAGGAGGCCAAAAGATACCAAGCTGGTTTTTATATCCCGACATATTTATTCCCACTTTGCTTCCAATACAACTATCGCACATAGCCAATAAGGTGGTTGGGAAATAGTACCAATCTATTCCTCTTTTCAATATATTTGAAGCAAACGCGGAAAGGTCTTGAATAATACCTCCACCGATAACAATAATAACATCATTTTTATTAATGTTGTTATCTAAGAGTGTTTTGCATATCATTTTAACTGAATCAAAACCTTTGTTCTTTTCTATTGCATCAACTCCAATAGTTGTAGCAGCATTACTTATCCATTTCAATCGATCAAAATGTAAATCTTTTACCTTATTATCAATGATCACATGAAATTTTTTATTCGTGAAAAGTTCTTTGATAATATTTTCATGATTCACCTCAAACAAAGCTTCATATTCCTTAAAAAGGGACTTGACTTTCAGTGCGTTTTTATTCACAAATGTATCCTCCATCAATAATTATGTTTTGCCCACTTATGTAATGGTTAAGCTCACTACATAAGAAAAGAACAGGATCCGCAATTGCTATTGGATCTGCAAATTTTCCAAAGGGTATACTATTTTCAATTTTTTCTTTTTCTATTTTAGTTAACGTTTTTTTAGATAAATCAGTATTTATGAATCCTGGTGAAACCATGTTCACAAGTATGTTGTACTTAGCGTATTCTAGGGCAGATGTCACAGTAAGTCCATTAAGTCCAAATTTACTAGTAGAGTACATAGATCTTCCCACCCTGCTAAGTTTACTCCATAAAGAACCTATATTTACAACTCTTCCCCAATTATTTTCTTTCATTTTCTCCAAGACAACTGACAAAATTAGAAATGGAGCATACAAGTTAACTGAATGAAGATCAATAATATCATTTCTAGTAACATAATTAATGTTTTTAATATGATTTGTACCTGCATTATTTACACAAATATCAATCTTATCCAACATTTTAATCTCTTCTAAAAATTGGTTTGTCTCATCAGGAATTTTAAAATCAACGGCATAGTAGTTAATTGTTTGATCCGATTGTGTTTTTCCAAATTTCTTTAATAATCTATCTTTTGGAATATTTGATGTGCCAGTAATTATTATGTTCGCATTGCAATCAAGAAAGTTTTTTGCTATTGAAAAACCAATGCCTTTAGTTGCACCAGTGATTATAGCTGTTTTACCTGATAGGTCTATTTTTTTCATCTAGAAAATGAACTGTTTTTGTTGTGTAATTTATATGTAAATATGATGATATTTGATCTAAGTTTTCAATATATAGACTTGGAGGATTTTTAAAATATTTATCATTAATTATACCTAAAAATGGAATGTTATTTTTTAATGCTGCCTCTTTATCGCTTTCCATATCCCCAATGTAAATTGTTTGGTCGGGTTTTATTTTCTCTTCGATTAAAATTCTTGACAAGATATATGATTTATGAGGAGGGACACTAAAAACCTTAGAAATAAATTTATTTATTTCTAGATATTTAAGAACTTTTAATAGTTCTTCTTTTGGTGTGCCGCTTACAATAATAATTGGAACAAGTTCTGAATATTTTTTTAAAAAGTTTAAAGCGCCCGGAATAAATTTTGAAGAAACAACATTTCTAAAAGCGATTTGATTAAAACGTTTTGAAATCCAATTTAATTTATTTTTTGTAAACTCCTCATTAAGGATATTAGTGTAAAAGTGATCAAACTTTTGATACCTTCCTATGGCGGGATTAGATTTGTGGTAGGCCATGAAATCATCAATATGATTTTCATAGATTGAAAAACATTCTAGGAACGCATCATCTTTTGCAGATTCAGATTGCAAAATAACTCCATCAAAATCTGTAACAATCAATTTTAAGGTTTTTTGTTTAATAATTTAAGTGTTACAATATCTAGGTTGAAAAGTTTTGGGATATAATTAATCTAATTCTTTTGTCAATTTATCTGCATCATCCAAAAACATTTGAACTGTTTCTTTTGTATAGGGGTGAACAATC
>MDTA01026330.1_pt1 | contig 10686 bp, 6 predicted proteins | sample 811151 | NCBI WGS metagenome assembly MDTA01 (sample SAMN05326648, study PRJNA326480) | marine metagenome | isolation source: seawater | place: Indian Ocean: South | collected 2010 | reverse complement strand
GGTGAGAGATGGCGCGCCCGCTTTCTTGATCCTTATTGATTCAATGTTGAATTCGAACCCCAAGAATCCGGCACTTTTAGCTCAATCAGCAGAGCTCCTTTCATCCATGCTGAGGCCGACCCGCTGAGCCCCAAGCCAGAGCAGCTGCTGACGTGAATCGGCGACGTTCGGACAGGCCGGATAACCAAACGAGTAGCGGCTGCCCCGATAGCGCTGTGCCAGCACGTCACGCAGGGGCATGCCCTCGGGATCGGCGAAGCCACACTCACGCCTGACGCGGGCATGGGTCCATTCAGCGAGGGCTTCAGCCATCTGAACAGCCAGCCCATGGAAGAACAGATAGTCGCTGTAGGAATCCGCCTCAAACAGCTGCTGGGCAAACGCTGATGCCTGTTCACCCATGGTCACGGCCTGCATGGGCAGCACGTCCATGGGAAGACCGTCGCGGAGGTCCCTGTAGAAATCCGCGATGCAATATCGGTTGCCGCCACGCTGACGCGGAAGCGTGAAGCGTCCGAGTTCAGTTGCCCCCTCGGCATCGAAGACCACCACATCGTTGCCTTCGCGACCGCAGGGGAAATAGCCGTAGGCCACGGCAGGCCGGAGCAGGCGCTCACTGATCGAACGCTGCAGCCAGGTCTGAAGAACGGGCTCGGCCTTGGCTCTCAGATCAGCCTCGTAATCCTCCCGGGACTGTCCCTTCGCCTTGCGCATCTGCCACTGCCCCGCGAACAGGGCCTGGCGGTCGAGATAGCCCATGACCTCCTCGAGAGGAATCTCGTCTTCTCCCTGCAGCACTCTTGAGCCGACAAAGGCAGGGTCGACGGCTTCCTCTTCCGGCACGGCATCAGAGCGCTCGAGGCTGACGGGAACCTTGACGACTGTCGCTTCAGTGTCGTCGCCGTCCGCCTTGGATTCGCTTGTGGTGCCGTCGTCCGCCTGGGAGCCTTTGTCTCCTCCCAGACTGACTCCCTCAGGCGTGCCGCTCAGGAATCCCTGCTCGTTATCCCAGTCATCGTTGCTGCGCGCTGCGACGAATGCGTCCATGAAACGGAGATCCGTGAAGGCATCGCGGCCATAGATCACCTTGCCGTTGTAGACCTCGCTGCAGTCCTTGTTGACAAAGCGGGGAGTGAGCGCAGCGCCACCCAGGATCACCGGCACGTTGATCCCTGCCTCATTGAAGGCGGAGAGGTTGTCCTTCATGAATGCTGTTGACTTGACCAGCAATCCACTCATCGCGATGCAATCAGCACCATGTTTCTGTTGCGCTGTGATAATTGCATTAACGTCCTGTTTGATTCCCAGGTTGATCACTTCGTAGCCATTATTTGTGAGAATGATGTCAACCAGATTCTTGCCGATATCGTGAACATCACCTTTCACGGTTGCAATCAGGAATTTCGCTTTTGCTGAACGTTCTCCATCGCTCTTTTCCATGTGAGGCTCCAAAAAGGCGACGGCTGATTTCATCGTCTCTGCTGATTGCAGAACAAACGGAAGCTGCATCTGACCTGAGCCGAAGAGCTCACCGACAACCTTCATGCCGTCGAGCAGGAAGGTGTTCACAATGTCCAGTGGTTTGTGATGTTCAAGGCCTTCGCTCAGCGCGTCTTCAAGCCCGATCCTTTCACCGTCAATGATGTGCTGTTTCAGGCGCTCCTCCACAGGGAGATCAGCAAGTGATGGTCCGGATGCACGTGCGTCCTTGGCACTCACCCCTTCAAACAGCTGCGTGAGCTCGGTGAGGGGGTCGTACACACAGACATCACCATCGAAGCGTCTCTCATCCCGGATGAGATCACGACAGACCTGCTGATGATCAGCCTCGATCTTGACAAGGGGAAGAATCTTGGCCGGTGACACAATCGCGGCATCCATCCCCGCTTCGCAGCAGTCATGGAGAAACACTGAGTTGAGTGTGATGCGTGCAGCTGGCGACAGACCAAAGCTCACATTGGACACACCAAGAACCACGTGAACGCCGGGAAGTTCAGTGCGGATGCGTCGGATCGCTTCAATCGTCTCGATGCCATTTCGGCGATCCTCCTCAATCCCCGTGGAGATCGGCAGCGCGAGCGGATCGTAGAAAATCTCCCTGGCGGGAATCCCGAATTCAACCGCATCGCGGTAGGCACGTTTGGCGATCGCGACTTTCTTGTCGGCAGTTCTCGCCATTCCCTCCTCGTCGATGGTGCCGATCACCACACCTGCGCCATAGCGCCGTGCAAGACGCAGAACCTTGAAAAAGCGCTCGTCTCCATCCTCATAATTGGTGGAATTGAGAATGCATTTTCCACCGGCCACCTTCAGGCCTGCTTCCATCTTCTGCCATTCCGTTGAATCAAGCATCAGCGGAAGATTGACATTGGTGACCACGCGTGTCACCAGCTCATGCATGTCCTTCTCACCGTCACGTCCCACATAATCAACATTGACATCGAGAACGTGGGCGTTCTCCTTCACCTGACCACGTGCCAGCGCCACCAGACCATCCCAGTCCTCTTCATTGAGCAATTCCCGGACCTTTCTTGATCCGCTTGCATTCAGACGCTCGCCGATGATGAGAAAGGAATTGTCCTGGAAATAGGGCGTTGCTCCATAAATGGATGACGCTGCAGGTTCATAGCTGAACTGCTGACGTTCGAGATGGTGCTTGCGCACATCCCGGGCCGCTGGTTGAAGTTCATCCGAGATCTCCGACAGGGCCTTGATGTGCGCCGGAGTGGTGCCGCAGCAACCGCCGATGACCTGCACGCCGAGATCCTCGACGAAATGCATCAGCTGCATCTTCAGCTCGACCGGGGTGAGCCGGTAATGGGCGACTCCACCGATGTTTTCAGGTAAGCCAGCGTTGGGAATGCAGCTCACCACGAACGGTGAATATTCGGCCAGATATCTGATGTGCTCCTTCATCTGTTCCGGACCGGTCGCACAGTTGAGTCCGAGCACGTCGATCGGGAACGGTTCCAGGATCGAGACAACGGCGGCGATATCCGACCCGACCAACATGGTGCCCGTGGTTTCCATCGTGACCGAAACCATCAGAGGGCGACGTTCACCGCCGGCTTCGAAGGCATCCTCAACACCCTGGAGAGCAGCTTTGATCTGCAGAACGTCCTGACAGGTCTCGATGATGAACAGGTCGACATTCCCGGCGATCAGACCAGCCGCCTGATCCCTGAACGATGCGCGCAGGGTGTCGAAGCCGATGTGCCCCAGGGTGGGGAGCTTGGTGGTGGGGCCCATCGAGCCGGCGACGAAACGTGGCTTGTCGGGTGTGCTGTATTCATCCGCCATCTGGCGGGCCAGTTCCGCGGCTCGTTTGTTGAGCTCAAAGGCCTGATCCTCCAGTCCGTATTCAGCCAGCACCACCGATGCGGCGCCGAACGTGTCCGTCTCGATGACATCGCACCCCGCCTCCAGGAACTGACGATGAACCGCCTGGACAGCATCTGGGCGTGTGACCACGAGATTCTCGTTGCAGCCCTCAAGCACCTCACCGCCGAAATCGGCGGCGGACAGCTCCATCTGCTGGAGAGAGGTGCCTGTGGCACCGTCAAAGACCAGAACCGGACGACTGGGATCGTGAAGTCGGCGCAGGAAGCGGGAGGTTTCGGTGATGGGTTGTGTCTGGACTGCCTGCATCACCGCTGAACCGATGCCGCCATCCTAGGAACCGCGGCGTTCACAGCTCAGCTCTTCAGATCGATGCGCGTGACCCAGTGGGCGTACTCCTGATCCCGGCCCTCGGTGATGGCCACCAGTTTGGTGCGCAGCGCTTCCATCAGCGGCCGCCGATCGGAGAGCACGGTTGACTCCAGCTGGCGGATCGGACTGATCTTGGCCGCTGTCCCGGTCAGGAAGACTTCATCAGCGATGAACAGCTCCGTCTTGTCGACGGGCCGTTCAACCACCTCGATGCCCATGGCCTTGGCAAGCTCGATCACGCTGGCTCGCGTGATTCCCTCAAGAATGTCCTGATCGACGCCCGGTGTGATCAGCTGGCCGTCCCTGACGATGAACAGGTTCATCCCGCTGGCTTCGCTGACCTTGCCACGGGTGTTCATCAGCAGCGCTTCGTCAAAGCCGCTTGACACCGCCTCGGTCTTGGCAAGAGAGCTGGTGATGTAGGCACCGCTGATCTTGCCGCGAAGCGGCAGGGAACGATCCTCCTGACGGGTCCAGCTGCTGATGCGACAGCTCACACCTTCCGGAGACAGATAATCCCCGAGTTCCAGGCCGTAGATCAGAAAATCGGTCTCGATGTTGTGCAGCCGTGGTGCGATTCCCAGATCGCTGGTGTAGACGAACGGGCGCAAATAGATCGGTGTGGTGGGTTGATTGGCCCTCAGCATCGCCGTGAGGGCTTCCATCACGGCGTCTTCACTCAGCTCGGATTGCAGCAGACGGGCGCTCTGGGAGAGGCGCCTGGCGTGACGATCCGCACGGAACAGCAACACGCCGCCGCTCTCGCCTGGATCCGGAATCGCCCGCATGCCGCCGAACGCACCAGTTCCGTAGTGCAGGGCATGGGTCGCCACTGACACCTTGGCTTCAGCGAAAGGAACGCAGCGTCCCTGGAACCAGGCGTATGGGAGGAACTGATGCATCGCTGGGGGTCCGTTGACCAGATCTTCTCACCCGTCAGCTCCCGGCTGCGTCCCGCACTGGAGAATGCAGGCATGCATCGCTTAAGCAGCCTTCCTGGCGCCGACACCGATGGGCCGATCGCCCTGGTCGAGCAACCCTGCGCTCCGGTCCTGTTCCTCACCAGTGCAAGTTCCGACATCTCGGCGTTGGCAAGGATCCTTGACCTGCAACAGGAGGCGCCATGGGAGGGGGGGATGCGTGCCCTGCCCCTCGACGCGCTCGGGCATCCGGCACAGATCGATCACTATCTGTCGGCCTCAGCATCCGTCACCCGCCTGATCGTGGTGCGACTCCTGGGGGGACGCGGCCACTGGTCCTATGGACTCGAGCAGTGCGCCCAGTGGCAGGCGGGAGCCCCCGGTCGTCATCTGCTTGTGCTCGCGGGCACACCCGAACAGGATCACGAGCTTCACCCGCTCAGCAGCCTGCCGGAATCATTTTGCGCTGCGATGGCATCGCTGCTGCGCGAGGGCGGCGCTGAGAATCTGCAGTGCTGGCTGTCAGGTCTGCGCTGGGCGCTCTCCTCGGGAGCAAGCCTTGGTCGGGACAGTGATCCACCGACGTTCAGCGTCACAGCATGTCCGGATCCAGACCCGTTCGATTGGCGCGATGAACCGGGTCCCAGGGTCGGCGTCGTGCTCTATCGCGCCCACCGTCAATCGGCAGATGTTCACTGGTGCACCGTGTTGCTTGCAACCCTGCGCTCATGCGGACTGGTGCCCAGGGCCCTCTGGGTGAGCGGCCTTCGCGATCCCGCCGTGCAGGAGGCTGTTCAAAGGCTCTACCGCCAGCAGCAGGTGGAGCTGGTGATCACCTCCACGTCGTTCGCATCCGTTCAGATGGCCGATGCGGGGCTTGGGGCACCGCTCTGGGACCGTCTCGGCTGCCCGGTCCTGCAGATGCTCAGTTCCGGTCGCTCCAGGGACCAGTGGATCAAGTCGTTTCAGGGACTCGATCCCATCGATCTCTCGCTCCAGGTGGTGTTACCGGAACTCGATGGACGCATCACCACCCGCATCGGCGCTTTCAGGGAGGTGGATCATGCCGACGAGCGGCTGTGCACAGCCGTCAAACGACTGGAGCCCGATCAGCGTGGACTGCAGTGGATCGCTGACCACGCCAGGGCCTGGATCGATCTGCGCTCCACCGACGCGCACCAACGGCAGCTGGCGCTTGTGCTGGCCAACTATCCGCTCCGGAACGGTCGCCTGGCGAATGGGGTCGGTCTCGACACCCCGGCAAGCTGTCTGAACATTCTGCGCTGGCTTGAGGAGGAGGGTTTCGATCTCGGTGCCCGGCCGCTCCCAGAGCATGCGGACGCTCTGATGACCCTTGTGCTTCGGGGGCGCACCAACGATCCGGAAAGCCATGCGCGAGCGCCGCTCACCCATCTGCCCCTGTCGCAGTACCAGAGGTGGTGGTCAGCACTGCCGGAGGCAGCCAGAGCGCCGATCCGGACGCGCTGGGGCAATCCCGATGCGGCACAGGATCTGGATCCTGAAGGATTTGCCATCCATGGCGTGCGCTTCGGTCGCGTCGTGATTCTGGTGCAGCCAAGCCGGGGCTATGACCCCGATCAGCTCAGTGATCTGCATTCCCCCGACCTGCCTCCCCCCCATCGGTATCTGGCTCAGTACCTCTGGCTGCGCGAAGAGCACCGCTGCCAGCTGATGATGCACGTCGGCAAACACGGCAGTGCCGAATGGCTGCCGGGGAAATCGGTCGGCCTGAGCGACAGCTGCGCGCCTGACCTGGCGCTTGGAGCCATCCCCCATCTGTATCCCTTCATCGTCAACGATCCGGGGGAGGGCTCACAGGCCAAGCGGCGTGGACATGCAGTGATCCTGGATCACCTCACACCGCCGCTGGGACGCGCCGGTTTGCACGGGGGACTGTTGTCCCTGGAATCCCTGCTGGATGAATACGTTGAAGCGCAGCTGCTGGGCTCCGCCCGCTGTGATCTGATTCAACGCCAGCTGATCCAGCTGCTGAGAGAGCTGAACTGGCCCCTGCTGCCCGATGATCCAGCCGCTCTGACGGACTCCGATCATCTCAGCGGTCTGTTCGCACAGGTGGAGACCTATCTCTGCGAACTGAAGGACGCCCAGATCCGCACGGGACTGCATCGACTGGGTGAGCAACCAGCGCAGGCAAAGCTCAGGGAGTTGTTGCTTGCAATCGCCCGGTCTCCCTCCTCCGGGAGACCGGGACTGACCCAGTGGATGGCTCGGACACTTGGACTGGCCTGTGATCCCTGGATCGAGGAGGACGGTGCGCTGTTGTCCCCTGAAGATCAGCTGATCCTCGAACGCCATGGCTGTCACACGGCACGCCGTCTGAGCGATGCCAACGATTGGCTGGAACTCCAGGCCGACCAGCTGCTTCGACTTCTGACCGGCGACAGCGACGGCTCGACCATCGACGATGGCACAGCACTGATTGATCCGCTTCGGCGCTGGCTGGCGGTTGATCCCCTGCCCCAGCCTCTCTGGTTCATCAGAAACGAGCTGTGGCCGAGGCTCGATGGCTGCGCCCTGCGGGAGCGGCAGGCGCTTATCGCCGCAGCGGCAGGTCAACGGGTGCCGAGCGGTCCCTCCGGTGCACCAACGCGCGGGCGTGATGACGTGCTTCCAACAGGTCGGAATTTCTACTCCGTCGATCTGAGGGGTTTACCAACCGAGGCGGCCTGGGATCTCGGGCGCCGCAGCGCCGAGCAGCTGGTGGATCTCTACGCGTTGGAGGAGGGGGAACCGCTGCGGCATCTGGCCCTGTCCGTCTGGGGCACTGCCACCATGCGCAACGGCGGTGAAGACATCGCTCAGATGTTTGCTCTGCTCGGCGTGCGACCGGTCTGGGACGGCCCGACCCGTCGCATGATCGATCTTGAGGTGATCCCCCTGTCACTGCTTGAGCGGCCTCGGGTGGATGTCACCCTGCGCATGTCCGGATTGTTCCGGGATGCCTTTCCCCAGCTGGTCGCTTGGGTCAGTCGTGCGCTTGCCCTGGTGGCGGGGCTTGACGAGGAGGGCGAGCACAATCCCCTGGCGGCTCTCACGCGCAGCAGCGGGCCTCAGCATCGCCTGTTCGGATCAGCACCGGGAGCCTATGGAGCTGGTCTCCAGGCCCTGATCGACTCCGGGCAGTGGGATCAGCGCCAGGATCTCGCAGAGGCCTATGTGACCTGGAGTTCATGGCGATATGACGCGCAGGCAACGGCCCATCACGACCGTTCCAGCCTGGAGCAGGCTTTGCAATCGGTCCAGGTGGTCGTTCAGAACCAGGACAATCGTGAACACGATCTTCTCGATTCCGACGACTACTACCAGTTCCACGGGGGCCTGGCTGCCGCGGTGGAAACGATCAGCGGCCGTGCCCCGCAGCTGCTGTTTGCCGACCATTCACGGCGGGAGCGACTGCGCATTCATTCACTGCAGAGGGAGATCGACAAGGTGGTTCGCAGTCGACTGCTGAACCCCCGATGGATCGAGGGGATGAAGCAGCACGGTTACAAGGGGGCTTTCGAGATGGGGGCAAGTCTTGATTACCTGTTCGCCTACGACGCGACCACCGGTTGCGTGCCGGACTGGTGCTATGGCCGTCTCGCGGAATGCTGGCTGATCGACAGGGGCGTCAGGGAATTCCTGCTGATGCGCAACCCATGGGCGCTCAGGGACATGGCCGAACGCTGCCTCGAAGCGGCGAATCGGGGACTCTGGCGTGATGCGGATGCATCCTTGCTGGATGACATCCGCACGGTGCTGCTGGAGTCTGAACGCTCCGTTGAATCAGGGGGGATCAACGGCTCATGACCAGGATCAGTTGTTGAGATCGCGCACCATGGAGAGGAAGGGATCGATTGATCCAGGCTTGCTGCTCTTCTGCGCCGACGCTGCTGCTGATTTGGGTTCCTCCTTGGGCTTCAGCTCCTGCTTGCGGGCCACCGGAGCAGCGTCGGGTGCTGCGGGGGCGTTCACTCCCGCCTGCTTCATGGCACTGCCCTTGAGCCTCTGATCCAGTTCAGACTGGGTCATGGTCTCGGCGAAGGTCTTCTTCACCGGTTTGGGAATGCCCGCATTGAAACTTGTTGTCTGCTCCACGACCTTGACATCGCCGAGGCCGTCGCTGCGCTTGTCGATCTTGAAGTCCATGGCGTCAACCTCGGTGACCAGTTCCTTGCCACCGGGGTTGTCCAGCGTTCCTGGGAACGTGCGTCGGATCGTCTTGGACTCGCGCATGTAGTCGCGATCACCCAGCGAGGAGGAACTGTCGCTGTCAAGGAAAAAGGCCTCGGGCTTGGGTTTCTCTGCCTTGGGGCCCCTTGAGGACTCGCTCTTGCTCGAGTCGGTTTTGCGCAGACGATCGAAGATACCCATACCCATGGTCAGGGACGTCAGTCGAACTTAGCGACCTTCTAGGTCCACGCCGTGACTGTCTGTTCCACACGTACGCAAAAGGCCAAGGTTCTTCAACCGGCGATCAATTGCTTCACAGACCACGGGCGACCAGCTCCAGCGTGCCTGCATGTCGTAGTCGTACCAGGCTTCACCTCCGTCAAATCCAAGCTCAGCAGCGGCATCGATCAACTCGGCAAAGCCCAGTCGGTACCGGCCTGGATGGGCCAGGATCGTCAGTCCCCCGGCCTCATGAATGGCAGCACAGACACTCTCCGCTCTGAGCGCTGCACCCACGGCTGCATCACCGCGGTTGTAAACGGCCAGTGCCGGATGATCCGGTTCGAAGCCCAGGGCCAGCACATGCACCAGACAGCCGCGCAGCAGTGCGCTGATCTCCATGCCGCTCCACAGCACTGGAACCCTCTCACCCTGATCACGCTGGGATGAAAGCCAGTCCTGCATGGGACGGAAGGAGGCACTCGAATGGTGATCGGTGACCGCGAGATGGCTGAGTCCCCTCTCGGTGGCCTGTCTGATCAGAGCAAGCGGTTCAAGGCTTCCGTCGCTGCAGAGGGTGTGGCAGTGAAAGTTGAACCGACCCGGACAGCTGTCTGGACCGACCGTTTCGAGCACCGGGCGCAGGGGATGGCCTTCAACCGCCATGGGTGGCCTCAGCTGGGGTGGCCTCAGCTGCGGAGCTCTCAGCTGCGGTGGCCTCAGCGCGGAGGCGTCGCCAGCGGGCGTAGAACTGGATCGAGGCCGCCATGAACACCACCAGCGCGACGATGAACCAGGTGGCTGCGCTGGTGGGGAACTGGGTCTTGAAGACCACAAGCATCACCACGATCACCAGCAGCAGCGTCGGCAGTTCATTCAGAGCCCTCAGCTGTTTTCCGTTCCAGGCGCAGGTGCCTGCCTGAAGCTGTCCCATCACCCTGTAGCAGAAGGCGTGATAGGCCAGCAGCGCTGCCACGAACGCGAGTTTGGCGTGCATCCAGCCCTGCTGCAGCCATGAGGGCTGAGCAATCAGCAGGCCGATGGCCATGGAGACGGCGACAACCATCCCCGGGGTGGTGATGATGTTGGCAAGCCTTTTTTCCATGAGGCTGTACTGCGCCTGAAACGGGCCGCGCAGCTCAGGAGCCAGCTCCTCCGCTTCCACGTGGTAGATGAACAGCCTCACCAGATAGAACAGGCCAGCGAACCAGACCACCACACCAACGATGTGGAGTGTTTTGAACCAGAGATAGGCCTCAGGGGGAAGCGTCATCACAGCGTTCGGTATGGAATGACCCTACGCAGGGTTCAGGCGATGGAGTCAAGGAAATCATCAGCACGGCGCTGGTGAGCACTCACAACCTCCGGCGCCATGCGGTCCAGATTCCTGGCCATCATCGCCAGCCGGTACTGGCCTCGGAAAAAGGCCTCATGTCTTTTGATGAAACTCCAGAACAGCCCATCCCAGACATCGCACCAGTCCCCCTTGCGATAGTCGGACATCTTGCGAACGTAATTCGACCCTGAGAGGTAGGGCTTGGTGGTGAACAGCCCACCGTCGGCGAACTGACTCATGCCGTAGACGTTGGGCACCATCACCCAGTCGTAGGCATCCACAAACAGCTCCATGAACCAGGTGTAG
>MDTA01001141.1_pt1 | contig 10686 bp, 6 predicted proteins | sample 811151 | NCBI WGS metagenome assembly MDTA01 (sample SAMN05326648, study PRJNA326480) | marine metagenome | isolation source: seawater | place: Indian Ocean: South | collected 2010 | reverse complement strand
GATCAAATTTTTTGGAAGCGACAATAATGATCAACCGGACTCGCCCCTTAAGGGGCGTTGTTTTTGACTCATTTCTGAACATTGATATACTTCTGGTGACCCCGTTATTTTTGCGGCGCTGCCGTTACGCCTCCCGATGTGGAAGCAAACCCCTCATAAGCCCTCCAGTTTTACGACTGAGGATTTGAACTCCGAATCAGTTGTTGGTTTCTCTCTTCCACCCGCAGTAAATTGGCACTTTTGGCCATGGTGTAACTATGGATGTAATTTCTGTTTTGCGCGTTTTGAGGATATCCCACGTGCAGAAAAGTTGCCTAAGGAAGTCGCAATCACTGTTCCGAAGATGCTCGCTGAGGCAGGTGCCGACAAGATCACTTTTGTTGGAGGGGAACCAACTCTATGTCCATACCTTGGTGACTTGCTACAGGTTTCGAAGGATGTTGGTTTGACCACCTGTATCGTTTCCAACGCATCGGGGCTCACAGAATCATTCCTCGATGAGTTTGGCCATCTCATCGATTGGGTCGGCTTGTCCATCGATGCCTCGAATGATGAAATCCATGCTGCAATCGGTCGCGGTATGCGCAGTGATTTGGCCCGCTCTCGTAGCCATCATCTTGATCTTGCCAAGGATGCATGGTTCCGTTGCCGCTCCCGTGGTATCCGCATGAAGCTGAACACAGTTGTTTGCAAGGCGAATCTTGACGATGACATGTCATCTCTTGTTCTTGAGTTGCGCCCAGAGCGTTGGAAGATCTTCCAAGTTCTACCTGTGGAAGGTCAGAACGATGGTGATGTTGAACCATTGCTACTCGAAGACGGAGAATTCACGACGTGGGTCGATCGTCATGCCTGGGTTGCTGAAGAAGGAATCCAGTTTGTCCCAGAATCGAATGAAATGATGCGTGGTTCCTATGCAATGCTGGATGCTATCGGCCGTTTTTACACCAATGTCGACGGAGGGCATTCCTACGGACCTTCGATCCTCGACGTTGGAGTCAACCGAGCATGGGATGAAAATCGGTTCCTAGAGGAGCGTTTCATCAAGCGAGGCGGCCTCTATGAATGGGGTTCTAGTAAGATCAAGTTGCCAATGGCCAAGCAGGAGGCGATCTAAGATGCATCACCCAATCATTGCTCTATCGGGTCCACGTGCATGTGGCAAGAGTACTATCGCCAAGCACCTTGTCAATCAGCATGGGTATACACGCATCGCTTTTGCTGATGGGTTGCGGAAGATTGCCGTCCTAGCTGGTGATGATCGTATTGATGACCGCATGTATCTCGCAGATTTGGGTTCTGAACTCCGATCCCTCCTACCTGACTTCCTTCTCCAAGTTGTTCAACGTCGAATCGGTTCAATCGATGGTCCGGTCGTGATTGAAGACCTTCGATTCCCTGCAGAAGTTGAATTCAGTCGTTCCATTGGCGCCCTCACAATCCGCCTTGAGATCCCTGTTGAAACCCAAATGGAGCGTCTATCTGAGCGTGACGGTAAGACTGGAGATGAAGCTGCAATGTTGATTGAATGCATGGATGAATTTGCCCTCCCAGTTACAACAGAGTGGGATCAAATAATGCCTGCAGTCGGTGATTTCCGAGATCTCGCAACCAATCTTCATCAACGTGCCTTGAAGAATTCACGACGTAATTCCAAGGAGGTGTTCTTCTGAGCGTATCAAACCAGGTCGACTTTGACCGTGACCGCCTCCGCCCGTTGCTTGATTCCGGCAGTTCTCTGTTCCAACTCGTCTCGTACGAGTGGGAACGTGTCGATGGTGCACTTATCACCGCAGCCATGCGTATGGAGCGTACGCTCTACAAGTGGTCAGGAGCCCGTCGTTTGCAGACTTGGAATGTTTCAGAGTCACGATTTGATGTCGTCGATGAGATGATGCCAGTCGAACTATTGGAATGGTATCGAGACCTAGATGAGAAGGCCATCCTCTTGCTTGAGGACGGACATATGCTGTTGGATCCAAACAATGCAGAGCGTGGATTCATCGTCTGGTGGTTGCGTGAACTTGCTCGCATGACGAAGTCAGAAGGAAAGTGCCTCATCCTAGGCACCGTAACTCCAACAACTCCCTTGGAATTGGACAAGGAGATGCCGATCATCGAATTGGATCTCCCACGTCGTCACACCCTTGGTATCATCTTTGATGCTGTGGTCGAAGAGGCTGGATTGCAACCTCATCAGATTGAGAAGAACGAGGCACTTCTCGATGCAGCGCTGGGTTTGACCATCATGGAGGCCCGACTTGCGTTTAGCAAGGCTGTGGCGACCAAGGGTCGTTTGACATCAGCAGAAATCGATTTTGTCATCCAGGAGAAAGAGCGCATCATCCGTCAGAGTGGTGTGCTTGAATACTTCCACCCTCGCACGGATTGGGATGATGTTGGCGGTTTGGATGAACTCAAGCATTGGCTCAAGAACCGTGGTCGAGCTTTCACTTCACAGGCCAAGGCATTCGGATTGGAACCACCACGCGGTGCACTTCTGCTCGGTGTACCAGGTTGTGGAAAGAGCCTGACAGCGAAGGCTGTTGCTGGACTTTGGCGTTTTCCACTATTGCGCTTCGATTTGGGGCGTGTCTTTGGAGGCATCGTTGGTGAATCAGAAGCCAACATGCGCAAGGCGCTGCAGGTTGCACAGGCAATCTCTCCGTGTATCCTATGGATCGATGAAATCGAGAAGGGGATGGCGGGTTCTCAAGGATCGGGTTCTCTTGATTCTGGAGTTACCGCTCGCGTGATGGGAACATTCCTGACATGGATGCAGGAGAAGGAGGAACCCGTATTCGTACTGGCAACCTCGAATAACATTGACCAACTCCCTCCGGAGATGCTACGTAAGGGCCGCTTTGACGAGATTTTCTTTGTGGACCTTCCAGGTGCAAAAACCCGTTCTGAAATCCTTGACATCCATCTCAAGAAGAAGGGTCGCCATGAGGAGGCTGAGACATTCAATCTCAATCGTCTGGCTACTGCAAGCGTCGGCTACTCCGGTGCTGAACTTGAGGAAGCCGTGAAGGATGCCCTTTTCCGTGCATTCGACGCCGGTCGTGAGATCGAAGAGCAGGATATCAAGGAGGCTCTGGAGGCTACATACCCACTCTCGAAAACGATGCGGGAGAACATCGAGAGCATGCGTAAGTGGGCCAAGTATCGCGCTCGACTCGCATCGAGTGAGGACAAGGAATCGTTGCCAGAGGATGCCGAGGATGTCCCACGACTAGCCAATGAGCGTCGAAATCTATTCATTAAGGAGGAATCATCATGACGCTAGCAGCGAATCGAGGTGACCCTGTGGGGAATGATGGAATATTGACTGGGGAAGTGGTGACAATTCACTCGAATGGCTATGCATTCTTCTCCGATGATGATTCCGATCAAGAATATTTTTGTCCACCTAAATTGGTTAAAGATTTCAAAGAGGGAGATGCGGTTGAATATCAAGTTTCATCCCAACAGAATGGAAGGGAAGCAGTCAAAGTTATTGTCAGTGTGAATGGCGAAAAGAAATTGACAATTGGGAAGAAAATATTGCAGAAAGCAAAAAAAATTCTCCATTACATTCCTTCAAAGGCCCGAACCAGACTCTATTTAGCATTCACAGCAGGAAGTAGTAATCAGCGAATGGTGGAAATGCTTGCAGGGGCACAGGAATCCCTTGCTCCATATCTTAACTATGCTGAACAGAGTATCAAGGCAGCGGAACGTCAGAGAGAAACTCTACGATTTAATTGGTCCCTTGTTGAAGAACCGATTAACATCAAGATTACACCTCTTTACACACGCCTTGAGACAAGTATAGATTGTTTTGATTATATCTCGGAATCGTTAGATCTCAATCAAGGCGAAACATTGTACGCTGAAGGAAATGATGCACTGACTAAAATCACTCAAATTGGTTCAGCCCTAGAAGATAATCGTATTCCATTCAATACCCAAGAACCCCTAGAAGCCCACCCTATTTGGAAGCGACTTGATCAAGGCATGGCTTCTCTGGACTATGTATCTAACAAGACATCTGCTGTTATTGACCAAATCACCATTGATGGCAAACAATTCGAAGTATTGAATCAATCCGAATCTGGTAACCGTATTACTCTTGATGTTGAAGGACATTTCAATTTGAAGCAGAAATTTATGTTCAATGATTCAGAAATTTCAGTAGATATTGTTGACATCACTTCACATGGTATTCTCAAAGATACTACCTCGACAACAATTGTCCGTGAGAATGCTATGGGAAGGGTAATCGAAGCAATTTCTCTTCCCTCCAGCGATACGATTTATGATGGGGAGAATTTGCCTTATTCCTGGAATCAAGCCGGTCAGCAAGGAGGTCGAACCGGCTTCCGAATTAAACTAGATGTCCACCCAGAAGCCGCCTCTAAATTGAATAAATCAGAAGATGATGACCCTCTTGATATAATTCTGTCTCCAAACCGCGAGCTCAAGTTCTTAGAAATTGAAGGTAAATGGAACGCAATCGACCGTCGTGAAGGCCTACACCAAGTCAAAGTTCGTGGTCGTGATGCCGAATCTCGTACGATTAGAGTCGATCGTCTCCCTGATGAGGGTGCAGTATTAACATCGGCCCCTCGTACTCGAATGATTCGGGCACAGCGAGATATGATTGAAGAGTTGAAACTTCATTCATTACCGCATAACCGAGGTCTTCTGAATCTGTTGGCCTCAGGAAGTTTAACTGATCGAGAAAAAATTTGGAAGAAGGGGCAACCAAAGCCATTGAAGTCAGAACCCAATTGGATGGTTCTAACCGGGGATGCGGATGGAACAGAAATGCAGAAGGATATGGTTAGAGTTGCCCTATCATCTCGCGATTTTTCTATACTACAAGGTCCACCTGGAAGTGGGAAATCTACGACTATCCTAGAAATTGTTCTTCAGAAGATTTTGGGGGGGGAAAATGTACTACTTTGTGGTTCAACTCAAGCTTCAATCGACAATGTGCTAATTCGCATTCTCAATGATCCGCGTTTCAGTGAAATCGTTTCACCTGTTCGAATTGGAAGTGAGGAAAACATCTACGACGAAGAAATTCGGCCATACACACTTGCAGCTCAAAAACGTCGATTGAAGAGCGTCTTGGATCTCACTTCAGATGAAGCAGAAGGATTGGTTTTAACCTCCTCTAACCTAACATGCGGGACCATGGAAGGTATACTTAGTCACCCTTGGATTCGAGAATCAAGAATCGAAGCCAGAGAAAATGAAGGCCGAGATTCCTTTGTCCACAAAAGCCCACAGCCACATTGGGATACATTGATTATCGACGAATGCAGTAAGACGACTTTCAATGAATTCATAGTCCCTGCAATGTATTGTCGACGTTTTATTCTCGTGGGAGATATTCGCCAATTACCACCATATACCCAGGAAGATGAATTCAAGTCAAATTTAGAGAATATCAAGGGATTTGGATTTGCTGAACAAAGGGCTTTGTTGCTGAATTATCAGCTTGGATACATCAACAAACCCGGTGTTAATGATCCCGCAATACTGCTTGTTGAGCGTTCAGACGTGGTTCGAAACCTCGTTGATGAATGGGCACATCGTGAGCAAAAATCACTCCCACGAATTGATTTGACAGTGGTGATGTCAGATATCGAGAACATCAATCTCCCAAAAACTGAATCGATTCGGGTCTATTCATCTTCACAGGTGAATACAAGTTTCAATATTGGCATGGATGTCATGAGTAGCGAGGTCACAATTATTGATGACATTTCATTAAATCAGATTCAGAATTTACTTCCAAGGCAACCCATTGTATGGGGTCCAAAGGTTGACATTGATGGTTTTGAAATTGCCAGTTATCGTTCAAGACAACATACAGAGCATCGATGCTTCAAGAACCATAACCGAGATTTCCGTGGCCGCCCTGAAATTGTAGAATGGTCCTATGAGATGAGCTGGAGACTTGCACGTTTGTCGGAATTGAAGCATTCAAAGAATGAGAGAAAGATTAGAAATTATAGAAATGCAATCGACCAACTGATGCCCAAATTTATCGATATATCCTCAGATGTAGATTTAATTCGGTTGATTGCACTTCCATCTGTTATGGAATGCATCCAAGAGGGTTTTGATATACCAGATGAATCTGAGGGTGCAATTCAATCAACACTGACACATGGAATGCCCAATACAGCACTCCAGAATCGCTTCCGTATGTTGAATTATCAACACCGGATGGAACCCGATATTAGTGAATTTCCCAGAGATCAATTCTACAAAGGGGAGGCCCTCATTGATGCAGATACGATTCAACATCGTCAACGAGAACAACCATTCAGTTATCGAGATAATCAACCTGATTCAATTTGGCTTAATGTCCGTGGGCACCGCAAAGAAGGTGGGCAAAATCCTGAGGAAGTTAAAGCGGTGGTGAAGGAAGTCAAAAATGCGATTGAGTGGGCTCGAAAAAATCCCCCATCCGGGAGTAATGATGATACTTGGCATATCGCAATACTGACCCCATATTCAGCGCAGTACTGGAAGATTGTAGATGAGATAAAGAAAATGACTGGAATTCATGATCGCTCATTCCGGTTCAATCTAAAAGAGATGAAAGATCCAGCACCAGTAACACTCCTAGTATCAAGCACAGATAAATTCCAAGGTCAAGAAGCAGATATTGTAATCATCAGTCTAGTCCAAACACACGGCCATGGTTTCCTAGACAGCCCCAATCGAATGAATGTCGCCTTAACAAGAGCTCGACGGAAGCGAATCATCGTCGGCCGTCATTCCAATTTCTTAGGTAGTCGGGATGAAATGCTGAAGGAAATGGCCAGTCGTCATTCGGGTACCGCATTAATCAACTAAAGGAGGAATTATCATGCATGTCTCATTTGAATCAAAAATTGAAGTCAAAGTGGTTGATATCGTAACCAAATACACTATTTCCTCAGAACATGCTCATTGGGGTCGACTATGTTCAATTGTTGATTCCAATTCGGGTGTATTTGATCGTGTTCAGGTCGCAAAAACACTGGCTCTTCCCAAGGCAAATATCCAAAGATTGTTCGACCAGGGAATTGACCACAATCTTTGGGATGCTAGTGGTAATTTGACTTCTGATGGCTTGGCCACCGCTTCTAATCGGATCATACATTCTCCTGAATCAGGGGCTCTACGATTGTGGCTCTTTGAGCATCCAATCACTGGTATTGTACCTATTCTTGTTGAACGTAATCGAACTCTTCCTCTTTCAAAGGAAATCAAGGGCGGGCAACCGAAAGGAGTCCGAAAAATGCTCGAGAAACTTTGTACTCAGGGGCGCTTTACAACATTGATTCCTAGCAAAAAAGGAGCCAATCAATTTCAATTATTGAGTAATAATTTGGGGAAAAATTGGCAAGCGATTGATTCATTCAGTACGACATTGACAATGAATTGGACATGGAAACAAACTTCTTCAGGATTTGAATTATCACCTGAATTAAATCTATCTGGTGATCTCGCTGGAAGCAAGAGAGATCAGCGCCAATCGATTGGCAACAAATTGATACCCTACGAGAACACAATCGACCCCAATCAAAAATTTAGAGAATGGCTTAGCAGTGGTGAATTTGCCAGTAGTCCATGGGATATCGAGTATTCCGGCATGCGGCGTCCATACGACAAACTCTCAGTCGAAGAAAAACTTCGCCAAACCATTGAATCGATTTCGCTCACCGATGGAGATATTCGTGACTGGGATTCGATACAAATACGAGATATTCCTTTGATTGTTGCCAATGAAAATGACGCAACACAGTGGGCTCTCTTTTTGCTAGAAAAGCGAAATCCAGGTTATTGGAATTCTGAACAAACCAGCCGACTACTCAGTGATATTTCTGGTGAGGATTTATTCTGTACAGTTTCCTCTAGTGATATCGTCAATCGAGTGAACAAGGAACTCGAGAAAATCAAGATTGGTTACCGAGTCTCTAAATTATTCAATGCAGGCGATGACATGTCCTCTGTATTCGTGATTGAAGAACACGTTCTGAAAGAAATGAAGGAAGCAAATAAGGCCCAATACACTGCAGAAGGTGGTTTTTCCAAGTTCTTCAATCGAATTTCAGATGGTATCACCGGTCAATCCCATGAGATTTGGTATGTAGATCGATTTACTGCTGATCGAAGAGCTCGTAGAGAGTTGGGCAAGGTTGTAACTGCACTCCGTAATCACTTTCCATCATCAGCAATCAATCTCCTCACATCTAGCAGCCAATATCGTCCGAAAGAAATCGAAGATGTGGATGCATGTGTGGCCATGTTCAGAAATAAGTTAACAGAAATATGCGACAATGTTCGATTTATGGAAGAAGGTGGATTTGATTGTCCCCATCACCGATACATCGTCATCAAAACCAACAAAGAAACTCGATGGTGGGTGTTGGACGATGGCTTACTTTCCGGGTTAGATCGGCCAAAGCACGCAGGTCTTTGGAACCAATCAGATGTTGAAAAATCACTTGTTCAACATCTTGAAGCTCATCAAAACAAGGAGGCATCAAAATGAGTCAGAATACACCTATCGAATCGTTTGCAAATCAATCCAAACTAGATCGAACCGGCGAAGCTTTGGGCAAGGTTTGGGTTGCAAACACCTCAGCATCGAACATGATTTCACAGGAAGGTCCATTCCATTTTACGGGGGTAAATACCACGATTCCATCGGCTATCTCGGATCTCATTGAATGCTGTAATGATCGCTTGTTTATATCGACCTCGAGTTTCTCAGATTCAAACATCATTCAGGCCGTTGAAGGAGCATTGCGTCGTAGTGTACGAATCTATATGCTAGTGGACACGAAAGGTTTCGATGCCATCCTATCCAATTCATCCTGTGGTGCAATCATTGGAAATGTTCTGCTTCGAGAGAGACAACAAAGGGGTCTAGATTTGGTTATCTCAGACTGGCATCTCCCCACTGCTCAAGGTTTCGTTTTGACTACGCCACTTGATGGAACACTATCTACTGAATCAAACGGTTGGGCATTGGAACTTGACAAGAATCAAATCGATGAGTTGAGTAAACACGTTCAGCATGAATTTTGGTCGAATAAGGCACCAGGTCGTGAAGTGCTTTCTTCGGATGAAGCACAAAGCCCAGTTGAGATTGCTCAAGCACCAGCAGCACTGAGTTCAATCTACAATGGAGATTACGTTCTCCGATCAAATTTTGCAAGTGATGGCGATCATTCACAGGCTGAAGCAACTCTACTCAAGGAAAAGGCTTGGCAGGGCCAATTTATCGGAGCCTCTAACGATAGCAAGATTATTCTGCATGGGAAAACCATCGAATTGGGTAGTGGGGCCTTGCAGACTCTTCACTCATCCCCCCATAGTACTGAACCATCTTCGGGACACTTTGCACATTCTGGAATTTCAATACAATTGGCGATTGGAAATGAGGGTTACATCGGCGGGTGGGATCGTTCTGCAGATGGAGATTGGCACAGTATTCTTCGCCTGACAACAGAACAGGCAAAAGCTGCAAATTCTCTCCTGAAAAAGTATAGTGAATCACCCGAATGGTTCGGCCATTCCTCGATCAAATTGGGTGATGCAGGTAACCAAATCATCCGCAATGGTCTTGAAATTGAAATTAGCGACAAGCAAACCGAGAATCTTGGGATTGTACATCTTGAGAAAATGCCAGATTCGGCTGAAGCGCTCAAAACCCACCAGCCACCCATGAATCCACCAGAGTCTTCCCTCGCTCGCCAATGCACATTTGAGTGGGTTTCCGCTCCACCTGTTACCCCCTCGTCTGCCTCAGAGGATGATTTACATGCTGAATGGAAAGGGGTTCGTAGTGAACTGCAGAAGCGCCTCAATGCACTCGATGAATTGAACCAGCCCTCAAAGATTCCAGGTTTCGGTCGAAAGGCCAAAGAGTTGCAGAAGTCGATTGACACCGGATTGGCATCATCGGCCACTGTTTCAGACCCCAAATCTCTGAGCACCCTGATTGACACAGTTGAGGGTTTGACCGAATCTGTGGGGGGCAATCTCGATGACATTAAGGCGGCCGAAGATGAGACCGCTCGTGCAGTTCTAGAGAAAGAGCAACGCGAATCCCACAAGGTTGCAGTGACGGATGCGAAGAAAGCAATCAAAGACATCACTGGGCGCCTCGACAAGTCAAAGGGTGAGTTGAAGAAACTCGAAACCGATGGTAAGAAGGCCGAAGGCGTCGAAAAAAAGCGAATCGAGAGTGATCTCGGTCAACTCCGTCCCAAAATCAAGCAGATGGAATCTGATTTGACTCGGGCCAAGGAAGTCAGCAACTCAAAGTTCGTGTTCAAAGCTCCCGCCTCTTTGCCATCAACGAAGAAGGGTGAATCAAAGGGTCACAAATTCCTCGGAGACACCCGTGAATCCAAGTTGAATCTCAAGGTACCATCAGAAGCACTTCCAGCCGTAGGTACCCTGTATCTTGACGGAGAGAGTCGTTATCTCGCAATCTCAAATTGGGAAGAGGTTAATCAGGGCCGAAAGGATGCCAAGCGTCTCAAAGCAACACTATGCGCTACACGGGAGGTACTCGGATGAAAGAACAACGAATTACAGTCACAATTGATGCTGAGGGTAAGATGACAGCCAAGACCTCAGGTCTCAAGGGTGAAGCTTGCATTGAGGAACTGGAAGCACTCT
>MDTA01040254.1_pt1 | contig 10687 bp, 6 predicted proteins | sample 811151 | NCBI WGS metagenome assembly MDTA01 (sample SAMN05326648, study PRJNA326480) | marine metagenome | isolation source: seawater | place: Indian Ocean: South | collected 2010 | reverse complement strand
GATAAAATCTAAAGTCCTGCCCAGGTGGTGAAATTGGTAGACACAAGGGACTTAAAATCCCTCGAAGGAAACTTCGTGCCGGTTCAAGTCCGGCCCTGGGCACCATTTTGAAATGCATTCGATGTTATAATGTTTTGATGAAAAAAATTTACTGTATTTTTATATTTGTTGTCTCTTGTTTTACACAAGCCAACACTGATTATTCAAAAGTTATTGAGAATTTAAGCGAATCGGAAAAAGCAACATTTAATAATCTGCCTGATGAAATTAAAAGTAGAATTTCAGAACAATTTGTCAGTAAAAGTTTAAGCGTTTCAAATGAAAATGAATCAAACTATAACCCGCAAGATACGGTTCTAAAGACCGATTTGAGCCTTACAAATGTAAATAATGAATTAAATAAATTTGGGTACAGCTTTTTTTCAGGCATACCAACAACCTTCACTCCACTAAATGATGTTCCTGTGCCAGGAGATTATGTCTTAGGAATTGGTGATACGTTGGAAATAAATTTCTCAGGACAGCAATCTGGTACTTATACCCTAACAATAAATAAAAATGGACAAGTTTATCTTCCTGAAATTGGTAACGTTTCAGCTGTAGAGTTAACCTTTGATGAATTTGAAAAGAAAATTTCAGATGCTTTTAAAAGCTTTTATATCTCGGTCACTCCATCAGTTACACTCAAAGAATTAAAATTCATACAAGTGTCCATACTCGGAGCAGTAAAAAACCCTGGCACTTACTTAGTTAATCCCTTTACTACTGCATCAAATTTACTTTCATTTGCTGGAGGTTTAGAAGAATTTGGCTCTTTAAGAAATATTGAAATTAAAGGAAGCAAAGAATCAACAGTTGATATGTATGATTTATTAATCAAAGGTGAAAAACAAAGATTAAACCTTAGGTCTGGCGATATTGTTTTCGTGCCTAGTACAGATAATTTTATATTAGTAAATGGTGAAGTGAATAGGCCAGCATTCTATGAATATAAAAGCGGTGATAATGTAAAAGATTTACTTTTATTTGCTCAAAATTTTACAAGATTTGCAAATCGTGATGAATATCAAATAAAGGAGTTAAGAGGTGAAATCATTGCAAGTCAAATTGTAGAGAGTTCAGAGTTAGGAGTTTCTTTAGATAATGTGTTGGAAGTATTTTTTCCTAGAATTGTTACAAGTACACAAGATAATGTTTATGTTTTAGGCGGTGTTTCAACATCGGGACCATTTGAGCTTGCTGAATTTAAAACACTTAGAGATTTAGTTGATAGTTTAAAATTTTCAAATGACTTGTATCCTTATTTTGGAGTTATTGAAAGCATTTCAGATTCAAGTTTAAAAAATGAGTATTTTCCATTTTCTCTAAATGATCTCACAACACTCGACTCGCTCGATCTAAAGTCAGGATCAAGAATATTTTTATTTAACAAAAATAATTTCCTTAATTTTGAGGAATATGAGGTGGAAATACCCACCCCTATTCAAAAAATAATCCAAGGTTATTCTGTGGATTTTAACGGCGAATTTTTAAATAATGTTTCTGTTCCAGTTTATGGTAAAGCTAGCTTGCAAGATTTAATTGAATTCATAGGAGGCTTTGCACCTAATGCCGATAAAAATCGATTAGAAATTATTTTTCCACTGAAAGAGGAAAATTATTTAAACCCTGATCTGAACTTTCAACTTGAATCTCCTCTGATGGCAGCTGTTAATGTGCCAAAATTTAACTCAGAAGTTATTAAGGTTAGAATTGGAGGAGAAGTAAATAACCCTGGATTTTACCCAGTTCTGTCTGGAACAACTCTCAACGAACTATACGAGAAAGCCGGTGGTTTCAGAGATACAGCTTCAGCGGAATCTGTTGTATTTTTTAGGGAGGAATTAAAAGAAAAAGAGTCAATTGCATTGGAGATAGCTAAATCTTCTTTAGTGAATTCTTTTGTCGATAGCTTAGCCAATAATGCTCTTACTTCTGATAGATCTTCTTTTAACCCACAAATCTATGGTTTGCTCGAACAAGCCTCAGCTGTAGAACCAATTGGAAGGTTATCGGGTGATCTAGCGCCTGATTCAAATTTTTCAAAAAAACTTTTTTTGCAAGATGGTGATGAAATAATTGTGCCCCAAATGCCCCAAACTATTACTGTTTTTGGTGAGGTTAATAATCAAGTTACACTCAATTTCAATGACAATTATGATTTAGAAGATTACATATCAAGAGCAGGCGGATTTAAAGACTCTGCCGATAAAAAGAATATCTTTATTATTAGGTCCAATGGTACTTCTGTTACACCAAATACAAATATCTTTGATATCGACTTCTACACACTTTCACCAGGAGACACCATAATTGTTCCAAAAGATGTTGACAGAGTTTCTGGATTACCTTTAGTAAAAGTTGCTACTGAAATTCTTTCTAGTATTGCTTTTTCAGCGGCTTCGTTAAATGCAATTAAAGATTAATTTCTTCCTTCGTTTTTTAAAAGCAAGTACTGTAATTTTTTTCAGCTTAATTGTTTATGGTAGCAATTCAGTAAATTCAGGCTCAGGCCTAGTTATGACTCCATCTGCACGTCTTGCTGAAGAGGGTACAGTAAAGTTAATTATCTCTCAGTATTCTCCGATTAATAGAATTGCAGTTGTAGCCTATCCATATGATTGGCTTGAGGCATCTTTTTATTACAACGATATAAATGTCAAAGAGTATTTTCCTGGCTCATCTCAATCTTACAAGGATAAAGGGTTTAGCTTTAAAGTAAGATTAAATGAAGAAAGTGATTATTTGCCGGCAATTGCTTTAGGTTTCGATGATATAGCTGGTACTTCTATATTCAAATCTGAATACATCGTTTTGAATAAAGCTTTTGGTTCTTTTGATTTTTCACTCGGATATGGATTTGGTGCTCTGGGATCAAGAGATTCTATTAAAAATATCCTCAGAAACGGGGAGAGATCAGCCTGGGATTTTTCTACAGGAGGAGAGCTTAATACAGAGGATCTTTTTAAAGGAGATGCAGCATTATTTGGAGGAATTACACTAGATTTGCCATTATTTAGAGAAAGTCAGCTTGTTCTAGAATATGATTCAGACGATTACTCGTCTTACTACGAGCTGGTGCCACGATATATTGAGTATGAGCCGGAATCAAAGGTCAATTACGGTTTCAAAACAAAGATAGATGATAATTTCAGTTTAAGTTTTGGATACATAAAAGGGAATCAATTATCTGTTTCTCTTGAATCAAAAATAAGTATTGCAAATTCGCCAGAAAAGAATTTCTCAATAGAGCGCAAAAGTAAAAGGAGTGAATATGTAGCAATAATGGAAGATCTTAGGAATCGCCTTATTTTTGTTCAAAATATGGACATTGATCATCAAAATAAAAAAATTGCTCTAACTTATGCCCAGGCTTCATATCATAGTCAGACTAGGATAGCTAAAGTCATTAAAGATTATTTAAGAGATGAATTTGGTTCACGAGAGTATGAAATATCTATATCTTCTATGAATGGTGCTTATCATCTATCGGAGATTGGCTTTAGCCCTTTTTCAGAAACTCCCCAATTTCGATCATATAAACCAAGAAAATACGCTTTTAACCCAAAGATAAAATATCCTGTAACAAGTTTTGCCTTGAATCCAGTTTTAACTTCGCATATTGGCAGTCCCTCTGGGTTTTTCTACGGCGCTTTAGAAGCTCAATTAGTAAGTGAAATTGCACTTAATAGGAATTTTCAATTAAATTCAAGTTTTTCAATTAATGTGGTAGATAACTTTGATGATTTGTTCTATAACTCAAATCCCACAGATTTATATCCAGTAAGAACTGATATACAGGAATATCTTAAAGAAGGAAAAAAAGGATTTGATGAATTTTCTATAAATTACTTTAAAAATCTTAACAACCAAAATTTTCTTCAGATATCTTTAGGACATTTTGAAAGAATGTATTCTGGAATACACCTTGAGTTTCTTAAACGGCCTATCGATAAAGTATTTTCCTATGGTTTCGAATTATCAACTGTAAAACAACGAGAATATTCTAGAAGCTTTACGAAATTTAGGGATTTTCAGACTACAGTAGGGCACTTTAATTTATATGCTTATGAACCTAGTACTAAAATTCTAGCTCATTTTTCTGCAGGTAAATATCTTGCTGGCGACAGGGGTTATACTTTGGATTTATCAAGATATTTTAACAATGGAGCAAGATTAGGCTTCTTTTTTACCAGAACAAATGCATCTAAAAAAAGCTTTGGAGAAGGTTCTTTTGATAAAGGGTTTTATGTCAAATACCCACTAAATATTTTTGATGTTAATAAAAACTCTAGATCTTTTTCTGGATATACTTATCGACCTATATTAAGAGATGGTGGTGCTAAATTAAATTTCCCTAGAAGCTTATTTGATTTAACTAAAGATGCTCAAGCCATTGAATTAATTTTTTCGAAATAAATTAGTTATTTCTGCAACAAAAGAAATTTTTTGAGAGCAAAGTAACTCATAACATATAACAATATAAAAACCCCACAGACCAATGCCAGTAATAGTGTATTTGTCGGCTGAGTATTTGCAAATAGGATAAAAGGAGTATAGAGAGTAAATATTATTGAAGTTGTAATAACATGCTTTAACCGTTCATATTTAGAAATTTTATTAGAGACTGTCTCAAAAATAAGATGATGTAAGTGCTGGTTATCTGATTCCATCGTCGACATTTGTGCCTGAATTCTTCGAAAAATTGTGAAAATTGTATCTGTGATTGGGTAAATTAAAACACATACAACATACCATGGTGAGAGCTGATTATCTTGATAGTGTTTAATCAATGCAATAGATATAACCATACCTAGAAAATAAGAACCACCATCACCTAAGAATATTCGGCCTAATGGGAAATTAAGCACCAAAACTCCTAGACAGGAGAAGAAAATAGCTACGAATAATAAATTTGTTTGTTCAGAAAAATATGGCTGCGAAGAGAATACAGTAATGAAACAAATGGTCATTACATAGATGAGCACTAAACCATTTATTCCATCAATCATATTAAATGCATTAACTATTCCTGCGAGTGCAAAACAAATAAAGAAAATTGAAAAAAATTTAAATTCAAAAAAAGGATCTAAAAATGAGATGTCTACCCCATATGCTTCTGTTCCTAGAAATTGATATGCCATAAGTGCTGAAGGAATTACAGTTAGTAAACGAACAGTTGGGTCAATAACTATTCTTAAGTCATCAATTAAACCCAAGACAAAAACTGGTGCTGCACATATCAACGCAGTTCTTAAAAAATTATAAGTTTCATTATCTTCCAGAAAGCTTACTAAAAATAATGAAACAAATATTGCAACTCCACCAAACCTAGAGATAAGCTTTTTATGAAGGTTTTGAGGTTCCTTTATTGGTATATCTGTTCCGCTTCTGTTTTGAATTCTTTGTAAAAAAATAAAGCCAATACCTACCAAGAGAGAAATTGGAAAAATATCAGACATTTTTATATTCCAAGACTTCTTTTAAAGTTTGCATAAATTTACCAGCGTCAGCACCATTTATAACTCTGTGGTCATATGAAAGGGATATTGGAAGTATGATTTCATTACTAATCTGATCGCCATCAAAATTGATAATTTTTTTTGATCTCGAGACACCTAAGATGCCTACTTCAGGTGGGTTGATTATAGGTGTAAAGTTTGTCCCTCCTATTTGACCTAAACTAGACACAGTAAATGTTGCTCCTTCTAAATCGCTTTTAAATAATTTTTTTTCTTTTGCTTTTTCAGCCAAAGTATTAATGGTCTTTGCTATCTCGCCTAAGTTTAATTTATCTGCGTCTTTAATTACTGGAACTATCAAGCCATCTTTAGTATCAATTGCAACACCTACATTAATGTAATTTCTTATCATAACTTTGCCCTTTTCAACTAAAGACGAATTTAATATTTTGTGTTCTAAAAGAGCAATTGCTACAGCTTTAATTATGAAAGCTAGAGGAGTGATTTTTACATTTCCCAAAGCATTCAATTCTTTTCTTTGCTTTTCAAGTTTTGTAATGTCTGCTTCTTCAAAGTGTGTGACGTGAGGTATGCTATTCCAGGCTTTGGAGAGATTATTAGCACCAGCCATTCTAATTTTTGATTGATTATGAAGATCATATGGTCCAAATTCTGCCAGATCATCAAGTTTAGGATATGTAATAGACTGACCACCTTCACTAAGTGTAGCAATATGTTTTTTAAGATCGTCTTTTGTGATAAGACCATCTTTCCCTGTTCCTAAAATTCTTTTTAGATCTATACCTAATTCTCTGGAAATTTTTCTTACCGCTGGACCACAATTAATACCTTCATTTGAAATAATTTTTTCTTTTTGTTGTGGTTCTGTTTGTTGAACAGTTTTTTGTTCAGATTCAGCTACTGCTTCTTCTTGTTTTTCTTGCTTATTAATTTGCTCCGATTCTGAAACTTCTATTACTGCAAAGACCATACCTTCCTTAACTTTTTCACCTTCCTTCACTCTTATTTCAAGAAGTTTTCCTTCATAATCTGAAGGCACCTCCATAGCAGCTTTTTCTGACTCCAAGACAATCAGTGGGTCATTTTTTTTAATTTGATCTCCAGCTGCAGAAGAAATTTCAATAATTTCTGTATCTTCAGCCTCTCCAAGATTGGGAACTTTAATTTCAATCTTCATAATTTCCAAGGATCTTCTGTTTTGAAATCCATTTTTCTTGTTTTTGCAAATTGTTTTGCTTCCCTTGTTTTATTTAATGAAATAAGACTAGTGTAAACAATATGATCTTTATCTATTTCAAAGAAACTTCTTAACTTTTCTCTGGTATCACTACGTCCAAAACCATCAGTCCCTAAACAAGTATACTTTCCACTTACCCATTTTCTTATTTGCTCAGCATAAGATCTTTGATATTCAGAAACTGCAACTGTTGGCATTGCTTGGCCAAAACATTCTTCAACATAAGCATCCTCACAACTCACTAAGTGATTCTTTGCTCGATCAACACTTATTCCACCTCTAGTTAATTCGTTAAAACTTGTGACGCTCCAAATTTCGGTTTTTACACCTAGTTCTTCAAGAGTACTACTTGCTTCAATAGCAAATCTTAGAGTAACACCTGAGGCCAAAATTCTAATATCAGGCTTACTATCGGTTTTGAATAGATATGCTCCTTTAAGGATTGCATCTTTGGTGGCAGTTTTTGGTCGAGCTGGATGAATGTAATTTTCATTCATTAAAGTAATGTAGTAATAAACATCTTTATTATCCAAATACATTTCTTTAATGCCTTCATCAATTATTGTGGAGAGTTCATAGCTAAAACACGGATCATATGATTTACAGTTAGGAATAGTTTGTGCAAATATGTGGCTGTGGCCGTCCTGATGTTGCAAGCCTTCTCCATTTAAGGTAGTTCTTCCCGATGTTGCGCCTAACAAGAAGCCTCTTGCTCTTGCATCTCCGGCGGCCCATGCTAGATCATGAACTCTTTGAAAGCCAAACATTGAATAGAATATATAAAAAGGAATCATTGGTAATTTATTACTAGAATATGAGGTCGCCAATGCTATCCAAGCTGACATAGCTCCGGCTTCATTTATGCCTTCTTCTAACATAACGCCATCTTCAGATTCTCGATACCACATTACTTGATCAGAATCTTCTGGCATATATTTTTGACCTTCTCTGCTATAAATTCCGAATTGTCTAAATAAACCATCCATACCAAAAGTTCGAGCTTCATCCGGCACTATAGGCACAATATTTTGGCCAATTTTTTTATCTCTCATCATTGATGTAAGTATTTTGACAAAAACCATTGTTGTAGACATCTCTCTACATGTTTCGGTGTCATATTCTCTAAAATGATCGTCAGAAAATTTTAATTTTGTTTTAAATATCTCTCTGTTGGGCAAAAACCCCCCAAGCTTATTTCTCCTTTCAATTAGATACTTGTATTCCTTACTATTTTTTGGAAATTTTAAGTAAGGCAAGCCTTCCAAGGCCTTATCATTTACAGGTAGATTAAAATTTTTTGCAAAAAGTTTTAAATTTTCTAGGCTTAGTTTTTTGACTTGATGAGTTGTATTATCAGCTTGTCTGGAACCAATGCCATAGCCTTTGACTGTGAAAGATAGGATCACCGTTGGTTTATCTTTTGTATCATAAGCAGATTGATAGGCATTAAAAATTTTCACAGGATCATGGCCACCTCTGTTTAGATCTTCTATTTCTGCATCAGTCATTTTTTCAACAAGTTTCAGAGCATCGGGGTGTTTGGCAAAGAAATTCTCCCTTGTATATTTTCCTCCTTTAGATTTAAAGTTTTGATATTCTCCATCTACAGTATTATTCATTACCCAGCGTAAAGCTCCAGTTTTATCCTCTTCAATTAATTTATCCCATTTTCTCCCCCATATTAGGTTGACCACATTCCACCCTGCAGCTTTGAAGATGCTGCCTAGTTCAGTTACTATTCTTGAATTTCCGCGCACTGGTCCATCCAATCTCTGCAAGTTGCAATTTACTACAAAAATTAAGTTATCTAGTTTTTCTCTAGCAGCTAGAGATATTGCCCCAAGCGATTCAGGCTCATCCATTTCCCCATCTCCACAGAACATCCATATCTTTCTATCTGATTGATTTTTTAGCAACCCTCTTTGTTCAAGGTATTTCATGACATGGGCTTGATATATAGACATTATTGGTCCTAAGCCCATGGATACCGTTGGAAACTGCCAATAATTTGGCATTAACCATGGATGAGGATAAGAGGATAGGCCATGCCCATCTATCTCTTTTCTAAAATTATTCAATTGATCCTCTGACAGATTGCCCTCTAAAAAAGATCTTGCATAAATTCCTGGTGATGAATGACCCTGATAGTAAATTAAATCTGAAAGTTCTTGGTCAGCGCCCTTAAAAAAATGGTTAAAACCTACTTCATACAATGTTGCAGCAGAGGCATAAGTAGAAATATGGCCACCTAGATCTTCTTCCTTATTTGCTTTAAGAACCATTATTAAAGCATTCCAACGAATAAAGTGTCTTATTTTTTCCTCAATATCCCAGTCTCCAGGATAGTTCAATTCATCGTAGTGGCTTATAGTATTTTCAAAGGGTATAGATTTATAAATATCATCGATAAGATTCTTTTTATCTATATATGCGATGAATTGATTGACTACTTGTTTGGTGTAGTCATTACCATTGAACAACTCTAGGTTTTCTAATGCATCTATCCAATCCTCTAAATCGGTATGTATATTTTTATCTTCTGGATTAAAGCTAGACATTTATCTAAGTGGGATTTTACAACATTAATTTAATTTCAGTAAAAAAATATTTTCAACTTTTTACGAGCTCACTTATAAGAATGTAAAAATTCTAAATCTAAGAAAAACTAGTGTTTTTTTTTATACGTATGAAAAAAAAGCTTTCAAATTGGTTTTTTTCCTATTAAAATTTCAACTTGCAACATTAATTTATGAAAAACTTTATAAATCTTATTCTCGCCACAATCATCATGCCTGCATATTTGATTGCAGATGAGTCTGATGAACCAGCTTCTCCACCAAAGGCAGAAGAAGTAGAGGTCAAAGAAAATGAAAGCGAAGAAGAAGTTGTTGAAAATGAGACTGAAGATGATGAAGATGAGAGTTTCATTCTACCGAGCTTAGGCACTAGTGATATAGCGCGTACTCTTGCATTTGTATTAGGTTATGCTGCTCTTTCAGAGGCAACCGGTAATGACGATGACTCTGACCCAGAGCCAACTCCATCACCAGCTCCAACACCGGCACCAACACCGGCACCAACACCGGCTCCAACACCAGCACCAACCCCAGCACCAACACCAGAACCAACACCTGAACCAACACCAGCACCAACACCGGAACCAACACCAGCACCTGGTACTACAACAACTACTACGTCATCAAATGGCGGTGGTTCTACCACAACATCATCCACTTCTGGATAATCAAGATTTACGTTAAATTTTCTCTGTTTTCTTGAGGCTTTTTTATTTATTTGTGTGCAAAATATGTGCATAATCTCTTTAGGAGAAAAATTCGTTTGATTCACTTTAAAAGTAAGCTCAAGTACTTATGTCTTTTGATTCTTTTATATCCTATTCCTTTCTCCCACAGTGAAATTTTAATTGATCAAAAAGACTTTCAGACATCAGAAGATAATGCTCTAACCTTTGATACGATCAATGTTTGTATTGAAGGTGATTGTTTTGACATTCTGCAAGTATCAGGAGCAATTGAGACCAAAACTGATGGAGGCATGGCTCAGAAAGAGAGGAAGACAATTTACGTTTTTTCTCAAGATAAACAAAATGGTCGCGCGACATATAAAGGGAAAGATTGGCCCATAATTACAACATATAATAATTTCGAGCAATTCTATGTTTCTCCTAATGTAAGCGCTGATATAAAAATAAATTCTAAAAATGAAGTGCTCATTAACAACAGACCGATCTATCAATTTATAGGTGACAGAAATGATACTGATGCAAAAGGCATAGGTTTAAGTGACAGTTGGCACGCTCTAAAATCAAATGGAGAGAAACTTCTTGTTGATAGTTTTTCTCCTATAGATCCTTCGCCGAATCCAATTAATCCAATTATTCCTGATCCTAATCCTTTTCCAGGTCCTG
>MDTA01153050.1_pt1 | contig 10688 bp, 10 predicted proteins | sample 811151 | NCBI WGS metagenome assembly MDTA01 (sample SAMN05326648, study PRJNA326480) | marine metagenome | isolation source: seawater | place: Indian Ocean: South | collected 2010 | reverse complement strand
TTGAAAACAGTGGCTTTAATTTTAAAGGTAGTCTAGAAAAAGGAATAGAAGATACTATAAATATAATAGTTAACAGTAATACATCAAAATAAACATGATTATATCAGTTATTGGATTTGGACATATTGGAAGTGTAATTGGATCTGTAATAGCGAATCAAAATAATTTTGTTTATGGAATAGATAAAAATAAAGAATTGCTAAATTCATTTTTAGATAAAAAAAAACCAATAAGTGAACCAGGACTTCAAGAACTTGTAAGTTCTAAAATTGATAAAAAATATCTTTATCTTACTGATAAAATTGAAAAAGTATCAGAGTCGGATGTTGTAATTATTACAGTTGGAACTCCATTGGGTGAGAATAATAAGGCTGATTTATCACATCTATCAGCAACTTGTGAGGAACTTGAGCCTTATATAAAAGAAGGTCATCTAATATTTGTAAAAAGTACAGTACCTCCCGGGACTACTAAAAATGTTGTTCATAAGTTATTGTCAAAGAATAAAAAAAATATTGATGTTGTTTTCAGTCCAGAAAGACTTGCAGAGGGAAACGCCATTAATGAGCTGTTAACACTACCGATTATTATTGGAGGCCTAACAGATGAGTCAGCTGAAAGAGCAAGTGAATTTTGGAAAAATACAATAAATGTTGAAACCATCATTGTAAATTCTGCCGAGACTTCAGAATTCGTTAAGCTAGCTAATAATGCATGGATAGATTTAAATATTGCACTCGCACACGATTTAGCCAGATTATCAGACACATTAGAACATGATATTGATATAATCGAAGTTATTTCCGCTGCCAATTCCCTAAAAAAAGGTAATAGCAATGTTAATATTCTAGCTCCTTCAAACGGCGTTGGAGGATATTGCTTAACTAAAGATCCGTGGTTCCTTTACACTTTAGGTAAAGAAAAAGGAATAGAGTTGGAAACTATTAAATCTGGAAGAGTTTCTAATGATATTATGCCAGAACACAGCTCGCAGAAAATTATCAATTTCTTTAATAAAAGTAAAAAAAATTTATCTAAAATTAAAATTGCTATACTTGGCTTATCTTTTAAAAGTAATAGCGGTGATATAAGGTTTACTCCTGTACTACCTTTTATCGAGAAAATGAAGAAAGCTGGATTTGAAAATTTTAGTTATTTTGATGATTTAGTTACTTCAAATGATCTAAAAAAAATGAATATTAAAACGAATAAGTATATTTTAGATACAATTAAAGGCGCAGACTGCATTGTATTTATGGCAGCACATAATGAAATTCTCAATCTAAAAATAGAAGACATTGCTAATTATTCTAATGATAGCGCACTAATTTTTGATGGAAGAAGGTATTTTACTCGTCATGAAATAGATCAAATTAAAAAGCTTAATTTGAATTATACTGGTATTGGGAGATAGAAATGAAAAAAGTAATGGTAACTGGTGCCGGAGGTTTTATAGGAAGCCATTTAGTAGAAAAGTTACTTTCAAGAGGATATGATGTATACGCTTTTGACAATAGACTTTTAAATGATTGCTTAAATTTAAAAGAAATGATTGATCATAAAAATTTACATTTTTTTAAAGGTGACATAAGAAATATAGAAGACATTCAAAACTTCTTTCAGGACGATGCTGAGGTTATTTATCATTTAGCGTCAACTGTAGGTGTCAGATATTACATGCGAGATCCATTATCATTAATTGATATTACAATAAATGGAACCAAGAATATTATAGAGTTATGTATTCAAAAAAATATAAAATTAATTTTTGCAAGTACCAGTGAGGTTTATGGAAAAAATTCAAATGTACCTTGGAAGGAAGAGTCTGACAGAGTTCTTGGTGACCCAAGTGTAGATAGATGGTGTTATTCCTCTAGTAAAGCTCTCATAGAGCACATGTTATTTGCCTTATACAGGGCGAATAAACTTAACTTTGCAACTGTCAGATTTTTTAATGTTTACGGACCAAAACAAAATCCTATATTTGTTGTATCTCAATCAGTTTACAGGGTTCTTAATAATATTCCTCCAGATATATATGATGGAGGTGAGCAAATAAGATGCTTTACATATATAGATGATGCAATTGATGGCATAATTCAAGTTGGAGAACTTTCAAAGGCTAATGGAAAAGCATTCAATATTGGTAATCAAGTCCCTACAAAAATAAAAGATATCGTTAATTTATGTATTAAAGAGTCAAAAAAAAATATTGAAATTAATAATATAAATACGAACGATTTATATGGAGATGTTTATCAAGATATTATTAATCGTATTCCAAATTGTGAAAAGGCTTATGAAGTGCTTGGCTGGAAAGCAGAAATTCAAGTAAATATTGGCATTAGAAAAACAATAATGTGGGCTAAAGAAAATCCCTGGTATCTTCAGCAAGTTATATGAACTTAAGAAAAGGTATAATCTTAGCAGGTGGAACAGGCAGTAGGCTCTGGCCCGTGACAATCCCAGTTTGTAAACAATTACTGCCTGTTTTTAATAAGCCTATGATTTATTATCCTTTAACAACCCTACTTTTAGCAGGAATAAAAGATATTCTTATAATAACTACTTCTGAAAGTATTGAAAATTTCAAGAATCTTTTAGGAGATGGTTCTAAATTTGGAATAAACTTAGAATATAAAGTACAAATGGAACCAAAAGGAATTGCTGAAGCATTTATCATTGCAAAAGAATTTATTGGAGAAAATAGTTGTGCATTAATTTTAGGTGATAATATTTTTTATGGATCAGGTTTTTCGGAATTATTACTAAATAAGTCTTCAAATCATAATAGGGCTACATTATTTGCCTCTTACGTTAATGATCCAGAGAACTTTGGGATTTGTGAATTTTTTAATGATGATACTCCTAAGAGAATTGTTGAGAAACCAAAAAGCTTTATTTCAAATTGGGCAATCACTGGTTTATATTTTTATGATCAAGATATAGTGAAGATTGCTGAAGAAATAAAACCATCTGGCAGAGGTGAATTAGAAATTTCAGATGTTAATCAAATATATTTAGAAAATAAAAATCTTGAAGTTTATAAATTTAGTCGTGGATACGCATGGCTTGATGCTGGTACCAATGAGAATCTTTTAAAAGCCTCACAGTTCGTTCAAACAGTAGAAGAATTGCAAGGCCTAAAAATTGGTTGCCCAGAAGAAGTTGCATGGAGGATGGGCCTTATTTCTAGTGAAGAATTAGAAAAATTAATTTCTGATTATAAAGAAGTTGACTATGCAACTTATTTAAGGTCAATATTAAACGACACATAAAAAATATTAAAATTATTTAATGATTGAGAGAATATGAACAGCAGCAAAACTTGTAGAGTGTGTGGTAACAAAATTTCTCCATTTATGAGCTTCGGTAAAATGCCTATCGCAAATGGTTTTTTAAATGAAATAGATTTTAAAAATGAATATTTTTTTGAAATGAAACCCTCGTTTTGTGAGAACTGTTTTGCTTTTCAATTGATTGATCAACCTGATGCACCAATGATGTTTAATGAAAATTATCCATTTTTTTCAAGTTTATCTAAGCATATGCAAGTTCATTTTAAAAATTTTGCCGATCAGTTAATTTCAAATTTTTTGAGAATAAAAGAAGATTCATTTGTTATAGAACTAGGAAGTAATGATGGAATTATGCTTAAACATTTTAAGAATTCTGGAATACCTCATCTAGGTATCGAGCCATCTAAAAATGTTGCTGATGTTGCAAAAAAAGAGGGCATAAATACAATATCAGAATTTTTTAATGAAAGTTTAGCTGACCATATCTTAGAGAAACATGGAAAAGCGAATATAATTTTTGCAGCTAACGTAATGTGCCATATTCCTGACCTTAATAGCGTTTTTGCTGGTATTGCAAAACTACTTACAGAGGATGGTATCCTAGCTTTTGAAGACCCTTATCTTGGAGATATGTTAGAAAAAGTGTCATATGATCAAATTTATGATGAGCATATATATATATTTTCAGCCTCATCAGTATCATCATTGTGTGAGAGGCATGATCTGGAGTTGATTGACGTGATCCCCCAGCCGACACATGGTGGTTCCATGAGATATTTCATAGCTCATAAAGGTAGTCATAAAATTTCAAAGAATGTACACCAGACACTAGAAAATGAAGAAAAAAATGGATTTAAGGATTCTACAACGTATATTCGTTTTAAAAATAACTGTGAACAATCAAAAAAAGATTTGGTATCTCTTTTAGAAAAAATTAAATCAGAGAAAAAAAGAGTTGTTGGATATGGTGCCACCTCAAAAAGTACTACCATTTTAAATTATTCTGGGATTGGAAATGATTTAATTGAATTTATCTCAGATACAACACCATTAAAGCAAAATAAATATTCACCTGGTGCCCATATCCCCGTAAGGTCATATGAGGAATTTAAAAAAAATCCACCAGACTATGCCCTGCTATTTGCTTGGAATCATTCAAATGAAATATTTGAAAAAGAAAAAGATTTTGAAAAGAATGGCGGCAAATGGATTAGATTTGTCCCTAAAGTTGAAATTTTTTAATGTTTTTCGCCTCATACCCTTTTGCACAATTTCAAGCCCATAAGAAAGAAATAAACGACTCTATCTCTAAGACACTGAAATCTGGTAATTATGTATTAGGCGACCAAGTAAAAGATTTTGAACATTCGTTTTCAAAATTTTGTAACGTTAAGTATTCGGTTGGAGTTAATAGTGGCACAGACGCAATCTTATTAAGTTTAAAAGCTTTGAATATAGGTTCTGGAGATGAAGTTATAACCGTTTCTCATACAGCTTTAGCTACTTTGTCAGCTATTATCTCAAGCGGTGCTAAACCAGTTATAGTAGATTTGGAAAAAGACTTTTTAACAATTGACCCTCATAAAATAACTAGGGCAATTACAAAAAAAACGAGGGCAATAATTCCAGTTCATATTTATGGGCAAGTCTGTGACATGAATAAGATAATGAAAATTGCGAGAGAAAATAAACTATATGTTATTGAAGATTGTGCCCAAGCAGTTGGAGCAGAATATTTTGGAAAAAAAGTTGGTTCTATAGGGCATGTTGGTGCATTTAGTTTTTATCCTACAAAAAATCTTGGAGCTATTGGAGATGGTGGGATGGTAACTACAAATAATAAACAAATCGCAAATAAAATATCACGTTCACGACAGTTCGGATGGGATAAAAATAGATCAACTTTGGAGCATGGACAAAGCTCAAGGCTTGATGAATTACAAGCATCAATTTTAAATGTAAAATTGAAATACTTGGAACTTGAAAATAAAAAGAGAATAAAACTTGCTGAGCTATACCGTTCGTCAATTAATAATCCTGAATTTCAATTTATAAAATCAAGAAAAGGGTGTAAACACGTATATCACTTATTTGTCTTAAAAACTAAAAAAAGAGATTTATATCTAAATAAGTTGAAAAAAGAGGGCATATATTGCGGCATTCACTATGCTCTTCCAGCACATAAACATAACGGGTACCAAAAATTTTGCAAATTTAAAAATTCAAATTTAAGTATTACTAATTCTATTTGCAATCAGGTAATTACATTACCAATGTATCCAGAGTTAAAATCTAGAGAAGTAAAAAAAATTTCACAAATAATTAATAGTTTACTCTAATTTTTCTCTTCAAGTTTCAGTGTAGCAATATATACTTTATTGTTAATAATAACCTGAGCACCGTACTTACCGTTTTTTTGACCTTCTTTTTTTGTGAAATCATGCGACAGAAGCCATAATAGCGTTTTATTTATTGTTTCATCAGAGAAATCTTTGGTTTGGTTATTAATTAAATGTTTTCTCAGAAATAGTTGATGTTTTTCATAATCAATTTTTAATTTCTTTGGATTGTTTTTTATGTTTGACCAATTATTTTTGAAAACATTAACGCTATGTTTTAAAATTTCATCATAAAGCTCTAAGCCTTTGATAGGCATACAATATGCAAGCTCTTGTTGATAAAAGATATCACCAGCATCAATTTTGTTAGTCATTTCATGAAGTGTAGTTCCAGCTGGAAAATTATTTTGAATAGTCCACACAATTGGATCTTTTCCTCTGGCATGAGGCAGCATAGAGGGATGAATATTTAAATTATTTTTAGCTTTAATCAATAATTTACTTTCTAAAATAAGCCCTCCCCACAAGTTTAAGATCCAATCAAAAGACTCATCGGCATTTAAATGATCATTAAAGTTATCAACTTCGTAGAAATTTTGACCACTATTAATTAGTAGTGCTTTTAATTTTTCATCATTTTTTTCAGTAATGACAAATGTATAATTATCATTCATGTGTTCTTTAAGAAGAAACTCAACACATTTACAGCCAACAAGTTTTGAAGCAAAAACTAAGATATTCATATTAAATTGTTATAGTTTAAATAATGGATTATACATTAATGATAAAAAAAACTTAATTAAAAATGAAAATCGTACAACTTGTTGACCATCACAGTGAGAATATGGGATATTCAGATGTATGCTTATCTTACAGCTTATCATCATTATCTCACGAAGTAAGTGTTATTTCATCCAAATTTAAAGCTAATTACAATCAAAGAAATTACGGCGATGTTTACAGAAACTTTCACTCAGAAAGTGATAAAAACTACGATTATAAAAAAGTAAATGGGTACCATTTGTATAGATTGAATAGTATTAAATCTCCATTCGGCTTGTTTTTTTTTGGATTATTTCCTTTATTAAAAAAGTTAAAACCAGAAGTAATTCAAATTGGAGAAGCAAATAGTTTTCTACTTTTTCAAGTATATATCTATAGTTTTTTTCTGGACTATATCATTACAGTTGAGTGCCATATTCATTTATCAGTATATAATGCAGCAAAAAAATTTAATAAAATATATAAAAATAAAAATATTAAGAATAGAATTAAATTTTTTATCAGAAAGCTAAAGCAGAAGTTGTTTTATTTTTATATTTCAAAAATAATTTCGACAAAAGTTAAAAGGTGTTATCCTATAAGTCAAGACTCAGAGTTTATAGCTATTAATTATTTAGGTTATAAAAGCAAACAAACCAAAATAATGAAGCTTGGTACAAATGTAGACTTATTTAATAACAACTTGAAACGAAATAACGATTTAAAGAAGAAGCTTGGTTTTAAACTACACGATATAATTTGTATTTACACTGGCAGATTGGATGAGTCGAAAAAACCTCATCTTCTTTCAGAGGCAATATCTAAATTAAATAGTGATGGTTTTAGAAATGTTAGAGGTTTATTTATAGGTGATGGAGCTAAAAAATATAAAAAGAAACTTGAAAATCAATATACCAAAGTAATCAAGTTTCAGGAATATAAAAACTTACCCAAATATTATAGAATCTCTGATATAGGGATATGGCCATCACAAGAAAGTACAAGTCAGCTTGATGCACTTGCTTGTGGCTTACCATTAATACTAAACGATGAGGTTGGAACACCAGAAAGGGTAATGGATTGTGGCTTTTTATTCAGGAAAGATTCAGTTGATGACCTCTCAGAAAAAATTTCTATTCTTTTAAATAAAGATTTAAGATTAAAATTTTCAAATAATGCTGCCATGAAAGCAAAACAAAACTACTCATGGAAAGAAATCGCATGTAAATATATTAAGGATTATGTAAATTTATTAGAAAAATAATGAAAAATTGTATTAAAAAATTTTTAGTTATTATTTTTTCAAAATTGAAATTGTTTGAGATAAGTAATTCAATTAATAAACAAGATATTACCTTTGTAGATCAATATAAAAATCTTGATGACCTAAAAAAAAATAATTTAAATATATCAAAATATTTAAATGATACATATGATGACAAAAATACTATTAACTATAAAGAAAAAATAAAATTTAACAGTGTTGACAGAAATATTATTCTTCCGCTCATTATTAGTATTTTAAGTAATAAAGAAATTAAAATTTTAGATGTTGGCGGTGGAAATCCACCTATTTATGAATTTATAAATGGTTTAACAAATAAAGTTATTAAATCTTGGATATATGAAAGAAAGGAATTTGTTGAAAGAATTAAAGATGTTATTCCAAAAAATAAAGAAAACAATGTTATTTATTTTCATGAATTAGATCAAATAAAGCAAGAAAATATAGATATTGTTTATTTTGGTTCATCATTACAATATTTGCCAAATTATAAAAATCTTATTAAAAAAATGATCTTATCATTTGAACCAGAATACATCATTATTGCCGATACTGTTTTTAATTATTCGTACGAAGACTATTATGTATTGCAAGTAAATATGAAGCCATCTATTTTTCCAAATCAATTTATCTCGTATGATAAATTTATTAAATTTATGAATGAACAAAATTATCAATGCGTTTTTAACTTTAATAATCCATCTTTTCATGTACATAAATCCCTTAAAAAATCTGATTATAACTTTAAACACATTATTCTAAAAAAAAATTTAGGCATTTAATATGAGAAATAATTTGTCAATAATAACTATCGCTCATAATAATTTAGATGAGCTATTTGAGACATTAGACTCCATAGACATGCAATCTTTAAAGCCGTATGAAAATATTTTAGTATTATCTTCATTTTCAGATAAAGATAAAAGTCTGATATTAAACCAATACTCAAAAGAGTTTAGAAAGTTTTATTGGGACATAGATAACTCGTTATTCAATGCAATGAACGTCGGGATAAGAAAATCAAATGGCTCAATTATTTTGTTTATGAACGCTGGAGATGTATTTAATAGTCCTGAGAGTCTAAAACTTGCAGACTCAAATATAAGAGATAAGAAATGTTATAGCTTTAAAACATTACAAGTGTATGAAAATATATCAATTGTTAGAGAAAATGTTCCAAAAAAAGGTTTCTTTGGTCTCGGACTTGAAAAAAACTTACCACCACATCAAGGTTTTTTTGCCCCTAATGAAAAAAAAATTTTTTTCAATGAATTGCTTAAAGTCTCTGCAGATAATGATTGGATGAATAAAAATATAAATAAATATGATATTTACTATTCTCGGGATATCATTGCTAAATTTAAATTAGGCGGGCAATCAACATATCCAACCTTGTATATAATTTACATAAAACTAAGATATGAAAAATTTATAAGATTCGTAATTGAATGTTTAAAATATTTTTATAGTTTTTTTGTTTCAAAGAAACTTTACTTTATTACAATGGCAAAATTAAGAAATTATAAAATAATTAAGGAATGAAAATAATAGTACTTGGAGGGGATGGTTTCTGTGGATGGCCTACTAGTTTAAGGCTTGCGGCATCTGGATACGAAATATTAATAATTGATAATCTGTCAAGAAGGAATATTGATAAAGAATTATCATCATCAAGCTTAACTGAAATAAGTTCATTAGAAAAAAGAATCGATGTAGCTAACAAACTAATCGGAAATATAAAATATAAGAATATTGATATAGCAAAAGAATCGAAAAAACTTAAAAATATAATTTCTGATTTTCAACCACAAAGTATAATACAGTTCGCTGAACAAAGATCAGCTCCATATTCTATGATGGGCGATAAGCAAAGAAGGTATACAATTGAGAACAATATAACTGGCACTCATAATGTATGTTCAGCAATAGTTGAAACTAAGAAAGATATACATCTAATTCATTTGGGAACTATGGGTGTTTATGGGTACTCAAAGGAACTAGGAAAGATACCAGAAGGGTATTTGAATATAAATATACCTGATACAAGTAAAAATATTGATATTCTATATCCTACAAACCCAGGAAGTATTTATCATTTAACAAAAAGTTTAGACCAATTAATATTTCAGTATTATAACAAAAATTGGGGATTAAAAATAACTGATCTTCATCAAGGGATTGTTTGGGGAATAGAAACGCCGGAAACAAAAAAATCTAATTTTTTAATAAATAGATTCGATTATGATGGTATTTATGGAACTGTTTTAAACCGATTTATTACTCAAGCCGTAAATAATCATCCACTTACAGTTTACGGTACTGGTGGTCAAAAAAGAGCTTTTATTCATATCAGTGATACTGCAGAGTGCATTAAACTCGCTATAGAAAATGATAAATTTGATAAAACTAAAGTAAGAATTTTTAATCAAGTTTCAGAAATTTTGTCTGTAGATGAAATTGCAAAAATTATCTCTGATCAATACGGTTCGAAAATTAATTATTTGAAAAATCCGAGAAAAGAATTGGAAAAAAATGATCTTGAGGTCTCAAACGATGGACTAAAAAGTTTAGGTTTTCAGCCAATTACATTAAATAATAATTTGATTGACGATATTCGATTGCTAGCAAATACCACTAAGGCTAATTTTAATAAAGAAAATGTCCTAAACTCACCTCTATGGTAAAAGGTGATCGTAAAAATACTATTAATATAATAACCCCAGTAGGTTCAGCTGATGGACTTTACGATACGTTGAGTAGTGTTCGCAATGTAGCAGGTTTAGTCAATAGTTTTAACTTCAATCATATATTAATTTTTAATAATGAATGTGATCCTGAAATTAATTTTGAAAAAACAAAAAATTATCAATTTGAAATTTGCAACATAAATCCAATTGCTTCAAGATCAATTGCCAGAAATACTGGACTATCCTTCATCACTGATCATCCCAATAGTTTTGTTATATTTATTGACTCAGGAGACAGCTTTTTAGAAAATGCGGT
>MDTA01141339.1_pt1 | contig 10688 bp, 8 predicted proteins | sample 811151 | NCBI WGS metagenome assembly MDTA01 (sample SAMN05326648, study PRJNA326480) | marine metagenome | isolation source: seawater | place: Indian Ocean: South | collected 2010 | reverse complement strand
TTGAAATTTTCAGGAAAAATTCTATAATGAGATTTACCTGATATTATTATATTTTTTGTTTTTTTATAGCAAAAATAGTTAATCTTTTTTAAAAAAATAAATTTTCTAAATAATTTTTCTCCTATCGATCCTCCATGTAAATGAATAACTAATTTATCTAATTTATTAAAAAGCAAAAGATAAATTAAAATATCTTTTAAGTTACCAAAAAAGGATTGGGAAATGGTTAAATAAATAATATCAACAGAACCTTTAAACAAATAAACTCTATAAAGAACTCTTAAAACCTCTACAATTCGCCTAAAACTAAAACTACCATCATGATCACTAGCTCTAGATAAATCAATTGAATAAATATTGTTATTATTTTGCAAATGCTTTAATAAAAGTCTTGAAACAAGTGCATGACCTCCAGTTGATTCTAAAGGAGCTAAAAATAATATTTTCATTTCTTAAGATAAAGATCAATCATTTCCTTTAATGCACTTCTTAAATCATATTCAGGTTTCCAACCTAGTTCTTTATTGGCCAAAGTAATATCTGCAATTGTCTCATCTATTTCCATTTTTCTTGGCTTTTTTGAGGATTCTACAAATAAATTAGTATCTAAAATTTTTTGAATCTCTTCTATTACTTCTGATACAGAGTGGCTTTTACCTGAACCTATATTAAAGATACTATATTCACCATCATAATTTATAGTTTTTTCTACTGCATTTACAAGATCGCGAACAAATATATAATCTCTTCTTGGCTTTATATCCATTATGGTTATTTTGTCTTTTTGCATTATTTGGTCAATGATTGTAGGGATCAAAAAATTTTTTTTCTGACCAAATCCAAATACATTAAATGGTCTTAAAATTATTACATCGAGATTATCAACTTTTTTATAAAATTCTAGGATTTCTTCCCCAATTTTTTTTGATAATGCATATGGATTTTGTGGATTTTTTATTGCATCCTCTTTTATGGGGTTTTTGTTTTTAATATCATAAATAAATGAGCTTAAGAAAATTAGTCTACTTTTATTTTTTTTACAATAATTTATTGCATTTATGAGAGAAAGAGAATTAACTTTGATAAATTCTTGAGAATTCAGCCAACTATCAGGAACCGAAGTCATCCCAGCTAAATGAATAACAACATTTACTTTCTCCATTTTTTGCCAAGTTTTTTCTGATGAAATATCTCCATTTTTAGTTGAATAGGCTTTTACTTTATAATCTTTTTTTACAAGAAAATGATGTAATTCTCTTCCAATGAAACCTGAAGCACCAGTAATAATAACTTTTTTCATAAAAAAATATCTTTTTTAGACTCGAAATCATCTATTGCCTGCAAATAATCATCAGGTCTTCCAATATCAAGCCAATATCCATCAAATATATTTACCTTTACTTTAATTTTTAAATTAAGTAATTCATACATTAATAAATCAAATCCAAAATAACCCTCAGGAATATATTCAAGTATTTTCTTATTAAGCATATATATTCCCATACTTACAATATAAGAATTGATAGGTTTTTCTTTAAAGGCCAATAAATAATTATCATTAGATAAATTCAATACCCCAAAGTCAACTTTCTGTGATCTTTCAAACGCAGAGATTGTATAAGTTTCATTATTTTCTATATGATCCTTATAAAAACCACCAAAATCTAAATCAGTTAAAATATCTCCATTCATTACGAGAAAATTATCTGGCAAATCTTTAATATTTCTTAAAGGACCCATCGTTCCAAGTGGTTCACTTTCATAACAGTAGTCAATTTTAATTGACCACTTCTGACCATCTCCAAAAAAGGTCTTAATGAGTTCAGCTTGATGATTTACACAAATTGTTATATGAGTAAAATTATTTTTAATTAATTGCCTAACAACTAATTCCAAAATAGGATAATCTCCTAGAGGCATTAGAGGCTTGGGCAAGACAACTGTGTAAGGTTTAAGCCTTGAGCCTTTACCACCAGCTAGAATGACAGCTCTTTTTTTTGAATTCATTTATTGTAGATATCCTGCTTATAATATTTTAAATTATCTTCGTTGCTAAACCATTCTATAGTTTTTATCAGACCTTTTTTGAAACCCTCAAGTCCTGAGAATTCGGGTTCCCAATTCATAAGTTTTTTTGCCTTTTGATTAGAAGCAAATAATCTTTCAACCTCACTATTTTCTGGTCTCATTCTCTCCTTATCTTGAATGATTTTAATTTTATTATTCATTAAATTAGCAATACATTTAGTAGTCTCCTCAATAGAAATTTCAAAAGAACTTCCTAAATTAATAAATTCACCAATGGTTTCTCGGCTTTTGAGCGCCGCAATGAAACCTGAAACTGTATCTTCCACATATGAAAAATCTCTTGTTGGTTTCAAAGAGCCAAGTTTAATTATTTTTTGCGATTTTAATATTTGAGATATTATTGTTGGTATGACTGCCCTTGCAGATTGTCTTGGACCATATGTATTAAATGGTCTTATTATAGAAACTGGCATTTCGAAAGAATTATAAAATGAAATAGCAATCTGATCAGCGCCAATTTTTGATGCTGAATAAGGAGATTGACCTTGTAATGGATGACTTTCATTTATCGGTACAAATTTAGCCGATCCATAAACTTCACTTGTAGAAGTGTGAACAAACTTTTCTATTCCTTCATCTCTTGATGCTTGAAGTAAATTTAGAGTCCCTTTAATATTTGTATCTACATAAGACTCAGGAGAATAGTAAGAATATGGGATACCAATTAAAGCTGCCAAATGAATTACAGAATCACAACCCTTTAGAGAAAGTCTTACATTATTTTGATCTCTTATATCCCCCATATGTATTTCAATATTATCTTTAATTTCTTTATCTACGTGATCTAACCAACCCCAAGAACCAAATGAGTTATAAAAAACATATGCTTTGACGTTAAAATTTCCCTTAACAAGTTTTTCTACTAAATGTGAACCTATAAAACCATCAGCCCCTGTAACCAAAATATTTTTCATAATTTATAATCATCAGCATTAGTTAATTATAAGGAATATAATTTACCTATCTATATATTGATTTATTTAATGATATAAATTTTAATAGCCAAAAAGTATTTCATCTTTATTATTAATATTAAAAACTTCTCTTTTATTATTTTGACAATCAATAGAAATAAAGTTTTCAAATTTATATTCTCCAGGTTTTAATATTCCCTCTATAAATAAACTTTTTCTAGGAATTCTTTCGTTTATATTTACTGAGAAATGTGTAGTTTGCCAACTATAATTAGAATTATATTTATCAGAGTAATACTTAATTATAGGTAATAAGGTTAATTCATTCTGACCAGGACCCAAGTGCCAAAAAGATCTCCATGCAGTCACATTTCCGAGACGCAAATAATCTATTATTTTTAAATTTATTTTAAATTTAGATTCCTGAATAAATATTATTTCCCTTTCGTATGATGCATTTATCAATTTAAAGCCATCATGTCCACCAAAAACCCAAAAACTTCCATCTGAATTCTTTCCAAACTTTCTAATAGTTGTTTTCGCTTTTCTACCTGCTCTAAAAGAACTCCAAACTTCTACAGGTTCAATCCACGAAATATTTTGATTTCTGGCTTCAAAGCTTGGTTTTCCTAATTGAAGACTATTAGAAGAAATTGTTGATCTTTCAAATATTCTTATATTACCTTTCTCATAAGTACTGGTTCCTGATCCTACTAAGATAGGTGAGTCTTTATAAAAGATATCAAAACTCAATAAATCTGAATGAACGTGCGCTGGTAAATAATTTGGACAAGATTGACCACACTTAAAAGAAAGGAACCAATCTTTATTTGGCTTTATGACCATTAAACCTGAATCTGGGAAATCAAAAATACCTCTATATTTATTTAATAAATTTAATTTTTTATTTGATTTTGAAATTTTAAATCTGCAGCTTTCTATAAATTGATACCTTATTCCTTTTTTACAATAATTTGCTCGATTAATAAAAGATAGTGCAAAACTTAATATTTCATCTATTACTTTTGGCTGTTGAAAGATATTGTCATTAAATCTGGGTAATATTTTATAATCAGATCTTATTTTTTTTAGCCATATAGTCATTTTTATAATTATTTTTTCTAACCAAATTATCTTTTCTTCCTTATAAATATAAATTAGACAAGCTGTCTCTACTAATCTATCGAGAACCAATATATGATAAGAGGCGCTTCTTTCAAAATGCCCTCCATCGGGTAAAATTTGATAATCTAATTCTTTCCTCAAATTATTAATTGATTTTTCATAAATAATTCTGGATTTTTTGCTATTAAAAAATAAACATCCAAAAATAAGAGCTGTTATATTCTCAATCCAGTGATTTCCTCCATGACAAACCTCAGGATGACTATCTAACCAAATAATTTGTTCCCAAATTGAATTAAGGTATTTTACTTTAAGCTTGTACGTATATAAAGAGAAAAATATAATCCAATTTCTTATTCTTATTGAGGTTGTATAACTATGCCAACCATCAAATATACTTTTTTGATTAGTATTAATCCATTCATCAATTAAAAAATCAATAGAATTAATTTCTACCGGGTTTGTAGAAGAAATCATATCTTTCTCTATCCAATTCCTTAACCAATTAAAATAATGTAAGTGGAATTGCCATAACCTTTCCTTACTAGGATCGTTCCATGTAAGGGGGACTTTTAATATCTCTAAATTATTTAACAAAAAAAATTCAAATGTTTGTTTACCTTTTTTAAAATTCTCAGACTGTATCAATTTGATTGAATTATTTTTATTAAAATCAATAATTTTATTATTCCAAATTAGTTTATTTTTATTATTGTTATTGAACTTTTGCAAAAAATAATAAATCCTACTCCTGTAAAAAAATTTGTCAAAAATTATCCTGAATTCGTATTTAATTCTTAAAAAAATTCTTTTAACACCGATATCATAAAGAGTCTGAAAAAATCTCCTCATTTTAATTAAAAATCAGACCACAAAAATCAATTACTTTTTTATTCTCAAAATTAATTTCCTTAAATTCATTATGAGCTACAAGACATATAAACAAATCGCATGTCTCTAAACAATTCTCAAGAGAAGATATTATGAGTGATTTAATTTCTTTAACATTGGGATCACAACATACTACATCAAAGTTTTTTGAAATAAGTCCTTTTGCAATTTTCAGTGCTGGAGAATTACGACAATCATCAACATTTGCTTTAAATGTAATCCCTAGACAACATAACTTAGGCTTATTACTAGATTCAAGATTCATATCATTTACTAAATTAATTATTTTTTCAATTACCCATTCTGTTTTTTTATCATTCACTTCTCTAGAGGCATATATTAATCGACTTTCTTCTTTATTTTCAGAAACAATAAACCAGGGATCTACAGCTATACAATGTCCTCCAACGCCACAACCAGGATTAAGAATATTTACTCTAGGATGCCCATTAGCGAGATTTATGAGCTCAAAAGGATCTATCTTATTTTTATCACATATCATGGAAATTTCATTAGCAAAAGCTAAATTTACGTCTCTAAATGCATTCTCTGAGAGTTTTACCATTTCTGCAGTTCTTGCATTAGATATTTTTAAATTACCTCTACAAAAAGTCTTATAAAAATCATATGCGATTTTAGAAGAATTATCATTAATACCTCCAATAACCCTATCATTATTAACTAACTCAAATAATATATTCCCAGGTAAAACTCTTTCAGGACAATAGGCTAAATGAATCTCTCCCATATCAACTTTTTTAGTAAATAAAAAGTTATTAATTTTTTCAGTTGTTCCAACTGGACATGTTGATTCAATAATAATAATATTTCCTTTTTTTAAAAATGGAATACAACTTTCAATTGCTGAGTAAACATAATTTAAATCCGGTGAAGGAACTTTAGAAGTATTACTTTTAAAAGGTGTAGGTACTGTAATTAAAAATACATCTGCATATGTAGGTTTATTTTGAGCTGAGAGTTTACTATCTTCAATCGCATTTTTTAATTGAGAGTTCAAATCCAATTCAGATAGATGTGAACGTCCATCATTAACTAGCGAAATAATATTTTCATTAATTTCAACACCAATTACATCATGGCCTGCATTACTAAGAACTACACAAGTTGGCAGACCGATATAACCTAAACCAATTACGCAACACTTGATAAGACTAACCCTTTAAAAAGAAACTAAATATATATTAACTTAATGAAGTTTTAAAAATTGATTCGTTTAATTATATTTCTAAGATTTTTTGTTGGACTTCAAAAATCTCATCAATGGGTATTGGAGAACAAATTCCTTGTTTTATAGAATTAATAAAAAGTTTTACACATTCTAATTGGCCTTTGTCTTGAGATAAAAGTCTTATCTTATGATATTTATTTTTATTATCCCATATTTCAAGACTTTTAAAATTATTTAAAATATAAATCTCTCCTTCTGCAAAAACTTTTAATTCCTCTTTTGGATACCTCTTATTACCATTTGTAAAATAATTTACTGATCCAACTGAACCATTTTGAAAAGAAATATTTAGACTAAAACTATCTTCTGTTTTATCAAATCTAAATACCTTCATAGAAGCAATTTTGCTCCCACATAGGAATCTAAGTAAATCAATAAAATGACAAGCTTCTCCTATTAATCTCCCACCACCTATGGACGGGTTATTTAACCAATGATCTTTTTCTAATTGTCCAGCATTACATGTATATACAAAGTTAAATTTATTATTTTTAGATTTAATTAATTTTTTTAATTTTTTAACAAGTGGGCTAAATCTTCTGTTGAATCCAACCATAATAATTGGAGTTGTTTTGTCTTTTTGATTGGATAAATAATATTTTTTTATTTGATTTAATTCTGTAAGGTTTATACATAATGGCTTTTCAACAAAAATATGTTTTTTTTCTTTAATTGCTTTAATTATAAAATCAGAATGACTGTCATGCCTTGAGGCGATTACAATACTCCCAATCTCTTCATTCTTAAATATTTTATTGACATCTGTTGAAGAATAATTGAAGTTAAATTTTCTGGCATAATGTGATGTTTTAACTCCATTATTTGCAACCAAAGTATGTAAATTAATCTTTTGCTTTTTAAAGGCAGGGATAAGTATCCTTGTTGAATAATTACCAGCACCGATAAAGCCAAAATTGTTAATTGCATTATTGATTTCAAAATTTGATAATTCTTTAAAGGGAAATGATCTTTTATTATCTTTTATTTCTTCAGATAATTCTAAATTATTTTTATCATTATCATATTCTAGTAAAATTCCCAAGGATTTACTTTTATGGTTTAAAAGTTTATAGGCATCTTTGGCATTTTTTAACTTAAAAGAATTTGTAATTAATTCATTAGTTGATATTAATTTTTTACTTAAAAGTTCTAATATCGCTTCAAAGTTTCTTTTTTCAGTCCACCTTACATAACCTATTGGATAATCATTTCCCTCTAACTCATAATTACTATCATATCGGCCTGGACCATAGGAACAACTTACTTTAAAAGAAAGTTCTTTTCTATAAAAATCATTTCTAACTAATTCCATTCCTGTAGAGCCAATCATTATAATCCTTCCTTTCTTTCTACATGAATTTGCTGCTTGTTTAATAGGCTTACTACTTTCAGTAGAAGCTGTAATAAGGACAGCATCTACCCCTATCCCTGAAGTATTTTTTTTAATCCAATTAATAAGTTCATTATCATCTACTAATTGATGCGATTTTATTCCAAGAATTCTTGCTTTCTCACATTTGTTTTTATCAGGATCTATTGCTAAGACATTACATCCATTAGCTTTTAAAATTTGAGCTGTTAACAAGCCAATCAAACCAAGTCCACTTACAAGAAAGTACTCTCCGATAGTGGGTTCACTTAATCTAACCCCGTGAAGACCAATTGAGGCCAGCACTGTAAAAACCGCCTCTTGATCACTAACATTATCAGGAATTTTTGCACATAAATTCTCGGTAACAGAGATTATCTCGGCATGAGGTCCATTTGAAATTACTCGATCCCCTTTTGCAAATCCTTTACAATCAGGACCAACCTCTAAAACTCTCCCTACATTACAATAACCGAGCTCTATTGGAATATTTATTTTGGAATTAACTGCTTTAAAAGTTTCTATAATACCATCAGAGTAAAATTTATTAACTACCTCTTTTAATCTCTCAGGTTGTTGTATTGCCTTACCTATTAAGTTAGATTTTGCAAAATCTGTAATCATCTTTTCAGTACCAGATGATATTAAAGAAAAAACACTTTTGATAATTATATTTTTCCTTTTAATTGTTGGCTTAGGGGCCTCTATTATAGAAATATCTTCATTATTTAAATATTGTATAATTTGCTTCATAACAATTTTTAAATTTTTAAATTTATAACAAAGACTAACATAAGTAAATAATTAATTTAAATCAATAAGTTTTTCATACTCAGATTGATAGTCAATATCAAGATTTATTGATCTAGAGAGAGTCATTTCGGTTATGTAGGATATTAATATTTCTGACATCAAAAATTCACTATAAATTCTTTTTTCCTTATATTTTGGTTGATTTATTGCTTCATAATGTCCTGCATTCTTTGTAAAGTAATTTCTTAATATACGACTATTTCCATAATCTATCTCTAAGTTTTTAAAGTTATTAGTTCTTGCATTAAACTTATCAGTCGAAATTTCGATGTTTTCATATACTCCTCCAAATGGTTCAGATTTGGTGTAAAAAGCCATTAGGAATGAAAACCCATTATTTGATTTTAAAGTACATATTAAATTTTCATCCTGGAAATAATTATCAAGATATTGGATATTAATACTAATCTTTTCTATTTTTCTTTTATCCCAATTCATCATGTGGTGACAAAGATCTATCCAATGAGATAAATTCCCATAAATTCTAGAACCTTCATCTTTATTTCTATACCAGTGATTACTATTTAGCTTGTGGCCAAAAATTATTAAGGAAGCATTGAAACTGGTAGGTTTATACTTTTCATATAATTTTTTAATATTTTTTATTACTGGTGAATGGGGCCTATTATAACCAGTATATAAATTTGCCTGACTTTCCCTAATAATTTTAGATAGTTTGTAAACATCATTCCTATTTGTTGTAAGCGGTTTCTCACAATAAACATTAATATTCTTTTTAAGCAAATTTTTTGTATATTCAAAATGAGAAGAGTGGCTTGAACATATATATGCAATAGAAATATTATTTAAATTATTTAGGGATTTAATAGGTTTGCATGAATAAAAATTGCAGAAACTCTCTAAATTTTTTTGATCTATATCGAAAGCAAACTTTATAGGTGAGAAAATACCAAATTTTAGTAATTTTGGAGATAAAGTAGAAAATGCAAATTGTCCACAGCCCAATATAATTACATTTTTCTTTGGATAAGGTAAAAGTCTTAGAAATTTAAATCTAGTTCTACCTAATATTTTAAAAATAGTTGATTTAAATCCCCAAAGAGAAATAAAAAAAATTACTTTTCTTAAATATTTAATTTTTCTAATTCTGGAGTCAACCATAATATTTAATGCCTCTTGAAAAAAAAATAATTTTTTATTGATTTATCTATAAATATTTACGAATAATGATATCAGATTCCATAAAAAAAGATCACCAAAACAATTATTTTTAATTGATATCCAGATACAACATTTAAAAATTAAAAATGTTTTTAATAAGCTGTAATTAGATTTATTATAGTAGATCAGATTTTGATCTAAAATATAAAACTTCTTACCTAGTTTCATACCTCTTATCCAAAGATCTTGATCTTGAGCTCTAGGGAGCCTTTCATCATAAACGCCCACATCATTAAAAAATGTTCTTCTTATTAAAGTAGAAGGATGAATAATACTTAAGGGATAGTGATATTTAAAAGACTTAATTAACTTATTTTTTTTTGAATTTAACTGAGTTTTTCCAGTAATAATATTTTTATTAACTAAAAACGCATTTGAACCTACCACTGAAATATCTGGATTATCATTTAAGTATTTTACTTGATACTCTAGCCTATGATTAACAACATAATCATCAGCATCTATTCTCGCAAGATATTCCCCATTTGATAAACTTATAGCCTTATTGAGAGATGCAGCTAATCCTAAGACCATATCATTTTCATAAATTTTAATTTTATTATGAAATTTATCCCGAATCTTTTTTAAAACTTCCTTTGTCATATCGGTTGAATAGTCGTTAATTATTATTAGTTCAAAATTTTTATAAGTTTGATTAAATAAAGTAAAAATACATTTTTCAATAGTTGATTCATTATTATGCGTAGCCAGAATCCAACTCACTAAAGGACTATTTTTCATTGGTAATACTGAGTAATTTTTTATTTGCAATAAAGCCTATTCTCAAAGTCTTAAATATTATTAAAAAAATTAATATTTGGTAAATGCAAAATCTTGTCCTTGGTATAAAAAAGGCAAGATTATCTTCTGACCTGCCAAAGAAATTATTCTCATATGCGACTACATAACCAAAGGAACTTCCCATTATCAAAAGAGGCGAAATTAAATTATAAATCTCAATAAATTTATACCTTAAAGCTTTTTTAAATGCAAAAATAAATAAAGATAATGATGTAAATAGTGCAGTAATTGTCTGAAATGGAAAATCAAAATAATT
>MDTA01067344.1_pt1 | contig 10688 bp, 8 predicted proteins | sample 811151 | NCBI WGS metagenome assembly MDTA01 (sample SAMN05326648, study PRJNA326480) | marine metagenome | isolation source: seawater | place: Indian Ocean: South | collected 2010 | reverse complement strand
TTTGTCATATGCTTCAACCAAATCATTCAAAATTCTTTTGGAATGAGGTAGCAAAATATGACCCTTTATTTAAAGAACATAGGAAATGGTTAAAAGAAAATGGGAACCTTTTAATTAGATAAAAAACAACAAATTATTACTTAAAAAGTGTTGGGTGAAATGTTGGGTGAGGATCTTGATTTTTCCTTAAAAGTAGTTGCTATTAGTACTATGTTGTCCCTTATGAAATAAATTCTCATAACACCCCCTCCTTTTTTTAATAAGTCTTTGTAGGATATCTTAAATTTTCATAAGCTTTCAAAATAATTTGAAGATGTGCTATAAAACCACATTTATAAAATTTCAAATCTTAGCTAATACATAGAGCATCAAAACTATTCATACATAGTCAAACTTTTGCAAGTAAAGCTAACAAAAAAATAGAATAGAGCTAAGTATAAAATCAAATAATGAGGTATATAAAATAAAATCACTAAAAGTTTTTATTATAAAAATACTTCAAAAATTATTAATAAATTAATAATTAGCCTAATATCAATTTCGATAAGGAGTTTTAAAGTTATTCATACATTAAAAATTTTTAATGGGAACGAAAATAATGGTGTGGTTATTTTATATCTGATGGCTTAATGATGTTTTAAGTCATAAAAATAAAGGAATCATTTGATAGGTCTAAATTGATAGTACTTTATGAAAATAATTTATAAGTTATTATCTGAAAAAATCTTAAATTGATTTACTATTAAAAAAAATTTTTTAATGTTAATCTTGTATAACTCAAGATTATTTTCTGAGAATGTTAATTTCTTATAAAAATAAAAAAGATCTTAAAATAATTAAGTTTTTAAGAAAAAGAGTATTTAAATTATTATTGAAAAAAAGATCGTATTTATATTTTTTATTATTATTAAATATTGGAATATTATTTACGATTCCTCTTGATTATGGAAGAAAAAATTCTATTTTTATTGATCGAGCAAGAAAAGCTTTTTCAGTTTTTTTAGGAGATATTGATCAAAGATATAAGATGATTAATGATGAAATTTACTTATATGGAGGTAATTTTTTTGGGATGGGGAAAAGATATATTCGAGCATCTTTTAATAATGTTGATTCAATAGATATAAATTTAAATTTTAAAAATTATGAGAAATTAAAGTTTTTTAGAAATAAAGCTCTTAAAGATGGTGTTCTTATTAGATCTGAAAAGGATGAGGCTTCAGGATATTTGACTTATCAAGGCAAAAAATATCCTATTCAAATCAGATTGAAGGGAGATTGGACTGATCATTTATTAGGAGAAAAGTGGTCATTTAGAGTACGGACAAAAGATAATTTAGCTTTATTAGGGATGGAGAATTTTTCTTTGCAACACCCAAGAACTCGAAATTATATTAACGAATTCATATATCATAAACTACTTGAATATGAAGGATTACCTTTCTTAAGATATCGCTTTCTACCCTTATATTTAAATGGGAAATATCTTGGAATATACGCTCTAGAGGAGCATTTTGATAAACATCTTTTAGAAAATAGTGGTTATCGAGAAGGTCCAATTATTAAAATTTCAGATAAAGATTTAAGAAATAATTTTTTCCAAATAAGCTCTCTAGTTAAAGATAATGGTCTATTTAAAATAAAAAATCTTATTGATTCTGATTTAAATAATTCCGAAATAAATACATTCAATACAAATAAACTTATAAAAAAAGATTCAAAAGTAAGTCAATATTTTTTAGCGGAAAGCCTTCTAAACAAATTTCTAGCTAAAGAACTAAAAACATCTCAAGTTTTTGACATTGAAAAAACTGCAAAATTCTTTGCTATTTCTGAACTAGTTCAGGCCTTACCAAGTTGGTACGACATTCGATTCTATTTTGATCCCTTACTAGGAAGGCTTGTTCCAATTGGATATGATGCCGGTCCAGATATAAGGGTATCAAATAGAAAATTAACTATAGACAAAAATCCTTTAGAAATCTTTGATGATCCAGATTTCACTAAAGTATATTATTCTAATCTTGAGAAATTAGTATCTAAAGATTATCTGAATAAATTTTTGATTCATATTTCGAAAGATCTTAATAAAGAATTAATTAATATTAATAAATCATATCCTCATGTAAGATTCTTAAAAAATGAATTTGAAAGAAATAAAAACTATATAATATCAAGATTAAATAGTAAAGAACCAATTCAAATAAGCAAAAATTCATCTTTAAATATAAATAATCCTTTTTTACAAATTCTTAATAAGACCTATTTCCCTATTGAAGTTTTAAAACTTCAATATAAAAACAAAGTTTTTGTTCCTTCATCTACAAAAATTTTAAAAGGCAGAGATAAATTTAGGAGAATTAGTTCAAATATTATTTACTTTAAGCCCGAGGGAGAAAATAATAAAATTGATAATATAATTTCAGAAAATTATTTAGTTTCATATAGATATTATGGAAGCTCTAAAGTTTATAATTTAGCTTTTAAAAAATTTCCGAATATTGAACATACATTATATTCAGATGCTTTGATTAAAAAAGAAAGTAATGTGGAGGATTACCCTTTCTTAATTGAAGATAAGAAGAATAAAGTAGTAATTTTAAATAAAAATTTAATAGTTGATAAACCTCTTATAATTCCAAAGGGTTACAAATTTTTAATTAAAAAAGGATTAGAAATTAATCTTATTAATGAAGGTATGATTATAACCCAAGGTCCATTAATAATTGATGGAGAGGAAAATTACCCTGTTATATTTAATTCTATTAAAAATGGTAAGGGTATTTTTGTAAGTGATTCAAATCAGACTTCAAAAATAAACTATACCATTTTTAATAAACTCAAAAATCCTAATCAGAAATCTTTGAATATTACCGGGGGAGTTTCTTTTTACAATACTTCAGTAATTATTTCTAATTCTAAATTTCTGAATTCTGAATCGGAGGATTCTTTGAATCTTATTAGGTCTAGTTTTGTAATCAAAGATTCTTCATTTAACGGAACTGCATCAGATGCAATAGATGCAGATTTTTCTAATGGTGAGATCTATGATACTGAATTTAATCAGGTTGGTAATGATGCAATTGATATTTCAGGAGGGAAAGTTTATTTAAATAACATATCAATAAATGAAAGTGGAGACAAAGCTGTAAGTTCTGGTGAAAAAAGTGAAGTGATTATAAATAAAATAAATATTAGTAACTCATTTATTGGCATCGCTAGTAAAGATTCTTCAAAAGTTGAAATTAAAAATATGGAAACTAAAAATGTTAAATATTGCTTGGCTGCATATCAAAAAAAACAAGAATATGGACCAAGCTTTATTGATATCGGAGAGATAAGCAGAATCTGCAGATTTAATTATATTAATGAAAAAGGTTCTATTATTAATTCAAAACAATATAGATTTATTCCAAACATTAATGATGCTTTCTCGAAGTTGTATGGAGGAACAATTAATGATAAATCATAATCAATCTCTTATATATAAAAGTAGATTAATTGTTGATATTAAACATTTTTGATATCTAAGAACTTTAAAACTTTACATCATATAGACTTTAGTTAGATTTACATAGAAAGATAATAGACCTTTATACTATTTAATTACTCCTTGCGAAAAAACATTTAGATGGATTTTAAAATAGACTAAATTAATTATTTTGACTTATTATAAATCTTCAAATTTTAAAGTTTAAAATGAAGAAAAGTTTATTTTTGGAAAATATTCACGGAGTAATACAAAATGTTTTTTCTTATTGAATAATTATATATATTTCTTTTGTAATAAGGGGATAAATTAGTTTTGGTGGTAATTTTGCTTATATTTACTTTAACTCTAATTAAATCATCCTTAATTTTTCCTTAAATATTTTTTTTATTTTTAGATAAAATTTCATCCCCTAAGTTTTAAAACAAGAGAGATGAGTAAGTCTAATCAGTTCAAATATTTTTTTTGAAATAGTTATTATGATAAATTAATTACAAAAATAAGTTAATCATTCTATATTTTTTAGGTTAGTTTTATAATTTTTTCTTGTAGATTTTATGTTTTATTTTTTAAGATTATTTTTTAAAATCCTTATTAAATAATTTTGATTTATGAAATTCAATTTAATAATTATTTTAGTATTTATCAATAAATTTTTAAGATTATTTCTGTAACTTTATGAATCTTATTTTTCCTTTTTAATTTCTCCAAAAGTCTTATAATATTAACAAAATTATTCTCATTGCCTAGTTAAAAGAGTTCTAGTAATTTTTCTAGAGGATGTAACTCAATTAAGTTAATATACCTGTTTACATTATTTTAATATCTACGATAATCTAATTTATTATTTTTTAATCCAAAATTTTCTAATATTTGATATTTTAATTTTCTTATTTTATATTTAATATTTCATAATTTTATAAAAAATAAAATTAATAACTTATAAGAATAATTTCAAAGAAAAAGATTTGAAAACCATGGAACAAAGTTTTCCCCAAAGCTACTGAAGGTTCTTAATAAAACTAGTGGCAAAGGGAAAGAACCCTGAGGGGTAAGATTAGTTCCAAAAAAACATACCGGTGTTAGGATCATTAATAAACTTATCCAATGACTCAATTTTATAGAGAAATTTTCTTTTAAGATATATAAAATCAAAACTGATTCTATTATGAAAAGATAGGTATAAGACATAGATCTCCAAACATCGCCATTAACCATAACTAGAGCACTATAAAAAATAAATACCAAAAGATTTAAGTTGATTTGTCTTTTTAAATTAAATCCGTATTTATAAATTAGATAATTAGATGAAAATTTTTTCAAAATAAAGATAAGAAAAAATGGGAAGAAAAAATACCATTTAAAAGAGCTTAAATAGTTAAGAAGTTGGCTTGGCCAATATTCAGTTATGAAATTTAAAAAATTTGGTATTTGGTTAGTTACTAAACTTATATCTGGAGATGGGGCAAAAAATCCTGCCTTAATTAGGTATCTTCCAAAAAGCCAAATAATAAAACCTAAAAAAGCAAAAAGAGTGCTTTTACTAATATAATATGAAAAATTTACCTTTGACCTTTCTCTTCTAATAATAAAAAGCAATAGAAAAAGTAAAGAAAAAACAGATCTTTCATCATTAAAAAGAGAAAATGGTACTGCAAAAAAGAAATATAACGGATTTACTCTGAAAGCTGCAGGTAACAAAATTAAAAGATGTGAAACAGAGTCTGTAGTTCCCCAAAATGAAGTTCCCTCTGCAATAAACCAAGTAAGAGAAAGTCCAATAAGATTTATAAAAGTAAAGTAATTATTATTTGTTCTGGTTCTAATTATCCTACTTAAAAGGAATAAATTTATAAAAGCGGATGATATTGGTATTATCAATACAGAAAATCCCTTTAGCCCTAAGAAATAATTTAAAGAAGGAACAAAAAATCTATAACTTAATAATTGAGCAATAGGAGGTAGTTCCCTATTAAGTGGATTTTCTGCTTGCATCATTTGAAATAGTAATCTTCCAGCTCTACCAGGTTGCAGATATAGCCATAAGGAAGGGAATGCAAAAAATATAGATATAAAAAAGGCAATTAAGGCAAATTTTATATCAATTCTCCAACCTAGTTTTTCTTGCTCAGAAATGTATTGTGAAAAATTATAAACCTTAGTAAATATATTTAATTTAGATTTTTCAAGAAAGGATTTCATTTAAAAAATATATTGAAAAAAATAAATTTTTATAGAATTGAATTTAATACTTTGCTGTTTTTCATGTCAAATATTTTAAAAATTCTTAAATTAAACATTATATTTCACTCATATTATTAGCTTTTTAAAAACTAAGTTATGATTTTTTTAGTTCAAGATATTAGATATCCTTAACATATCTAAATTAATAAAATAATAACATTACAAATTTTATAGCAAATAATTTTAATAAATTAAGCTTATAAAATCATCTATATAAACTAGTAAAAGGGTATTATATGTCATTTAAAACTAATTAAAAGGCAATATAAACTTTAAAAAGATTTAGTGATCTATAACTCAGTAAACCACAAAAAGTTATAAGTTTTTAAGAGGATTAAAAAAAACTAGAGCATTAAATCATCCACAATCTTGGAATATTTATTATTTTCTAACAATAAAAATTGTTTTATAATTAGATATTAAATTTTTTAAAAAAGGTCTTTACTAAATTATAGAATTTCAATTTTAATTATCTCATTTAAATTTTTTTCGCCAAGTTCCACCAAAAATATAAAAATTTGCTGGATAACTTTTACTTCTAAATTTATATAAAGTTTTAGAAATTACTTTTCTTAAAGTTCCTACTTTAAAATTATCGGAATAAGAACTTAAATAATCGTCAGGATGTGTGATTTTAGGTTTAGAAAAGTACTCACAATCTTTATTAATTATTGAAAGCAATTCCTCAAAATTGCAATTATTAATTTTCAAATTATCAGCTCGATAATTACCTGATATTTTGCTTGCAACATCGAAGGTCAGTGAAATAAGTCCGCCTTTTTTTGTTACTCTTATCATTTCTTTTAAGGCTTTTTGTGGATTATTCATATGTTCAATTGCAGACAAGCTAAAGCTTACATCGAATTGTTCATTATCAAAGGGTAGTTCTTCAGAATTTGCTTGTTGGAAATTCATAGAACCCCTGATTGATTTAATATATGTTTTCCATCTTTTACCATGATCAACAAAATCAGTGCCTACTACATCTAATCCAGCTTTAGCTAGTAGAGATGAAATAGCAGTATATCCACATGCATTATCAAAAGTTTTGATTTGTTTACCACTATTTTCTTTAACTCTAATATTGATGTATTTTCCAATTTGAGAAAATATATATGGATACTCAATTACTCTTGCCCAGTTGCGGAAGCCTCCCTCTATTTCTATAAATGACTTCTCAGAGGCATAACTAAGAATATAGGAATTTAATTCATTTAATGCATCGTTTTTAAAAGAACGTCCCAAAAAGAAACTTCCATTTAACTTTGTCGGTGCAGCTAATTTTTCAATATTTAAAAAAAAATCTTCGTCAATCATATCGATTACTCTCAGAATACTTTATTTATTAGACTAATCTATTTTTCTAATTAAATTAATTTAGATTTAAAATTCTATATATTTTATTTAACAACACTATTTTTGAATTTTATTTTATTTGACTCATTTATATAGATATTACTTTTTAGATCTTTATCTAGATAAGTTTTTGCTTATAGAACAAACTATCACTTTCAAAATATCTTTGATTTGAAAGGAAATTAATAATAAATCTAATTTCATTGATTCTCGCAATAATTTTTAAAAGGTAAAATAGTAAGTATTTATTTGTTATTTAATAAATAATAAATCTTCACACTTCATTTAATAAGAAAAGAATATTTTTTATTAAAATAAATTATTTAGTATTTCAAGTAAATTAGGTTCTATACCTTTATTGAATTTTTTAATCTTTTTTCAAATGACTTTTGATCATATAAAAAAGTTCTTAAATGAACTTAAGATAAATAAAACTTTATTTGATGAAGTTTCAAGTGTAGCCACTGCCAATGAAATTGCATCAATAGCCTCACGTTATGGATTTAAATTTACTGGAAAAGAATTAAAAGAAATTTCTAAGATCAAAATCGAGGGGGTAAATATCAAAAATCAAGATACCACTCCATCTTATAATTTTGGTGAAGGAGGGAATTAAAAAAATTAATTTGTTATCAATACTGCAATGATTTGATAATTTAAAATATAGGTGAACATTTTGATAAACTCTTCATAATTTAATTTCTCATAAATAAACACTCAGATCGAAAAGATTAGTGTTTTTTTTACTTTTTTGAAATTGATATAATTGGCATTTTATCAAAACAAAATAATTTTATATAGTTTTTTTTATTACCTTGATAATTTGTTCGTTAGATCCAATTAGTATATTTCTTGACATTTTTCCTATTTTAAATCCTTCGATCTTTTTTATTATCTTTAAATAAACTATTACTTTTAAATAAAATCAGGAAAAAAGCAATTAAGATTACAAAAGCAAAAATATCTAAGTAAATAATAAACTGTTCTGAATTATTCATAATATTTAAAACTTTAAATTTCTTGAGTAATAGTTTGATAAAGATGATTTCTCATAAATAGCCTCTAATAATTCCTTATCTGTTTTTTCTTTAGGCAAATATATAGATATAAAATAGACTAAAGCAATTAATATTATTTGAAAAATAAATCCTAAAATAGCAAGATTAACAAACATAAATTGCCACTTTTCCATAAAGATTAAATACACTTAAACAAAACATATACAAAATTCTTCATCATGAAAAGTTTATTAGCATCTAATGTATATTGTTTTATTATCAATTATTAAGTTTAATTATTACTTTTTAAATAACTTAAAGATGTTTATCATATTGATAAAATTTCTTTTGATAGCAATATAATCTTAATTTGACTAACATTACCATCTATTGAATATTAATTATGATTAAAATGACTAAGGGGTTAAATAATCCAAATAAAATTTTATATAACTATAAATTTATGATTATCTATAAAATAATAATTTTTTAATTGTCATTATCTATTTATTATGGTTAAGCATATTTCTTTTGAAATTATTGAGAGCCAAATTAAATTGATATCTAATAGAAATTAAACTTTAAAATTGCATAAATATTAAAATATACTTTTACGGAAATCAATAACTACAGATATGATGGTAGGGTAATACTATTTAAGGATATAAACTCGTGCCAAAACCAAAACCAGTTAAAAAAATTGTCCCAGTAGAAGAACTTAAAACATCTCCTTTTACAGAAGTAATAGAACTAGAAAGAACTGTTACTCCAGATGAAAAAGCAAGAGTTGATCATATATTTATTAAAAGGAAGAAAATAAACAGGGCAAACCCTGAAGAAATATTTGAAACAGAGGAAACTGCAAGATTTGATATTGCATGGCCAGAAGAAATTAAAGAAGAAACAAATGAAGAAGTTAGCGAGGAAGAGATGTTAAAACAAATTAGGAGTTAAATTTAGTTTATATCTAAATCTATTTTTAGGGTTTTAAAATAAAATTTTAAATTTAATCCAATAATCACTTTTCAAAAAGATTTTTTATTAATAAATCAACTCTTTTTCTATTTACTCCAAAATCTCCATCACCTACTCTTGATTCTGATCTTATTATTAAGTTGTTATTTTCTGGCAATGAGCTTATTTCTAAATCATCAATATACTTCATAATCCTACTAGTTACTTCTGCATGTAAATAATCACCATCAACTTCAACTATTTTTGTCCTAGGACTATTTTCAACAATATCTTTAACCTTTTCAAATGGTGAATTTATTTTTTCAACATTAAACTCCTCTCTCACACAATGAGAGACTTGGATACAAGGTTTTAATTGTACATGAGAAGCCATTGCCGAAGAGGGTATAACTAATTCATATAAAAGAAAAAATAGAATAAATAAATTTTTCATATACTTTAGTATTTATAAATTAAAAATAGCTAATAAAAACCACTTTCATGTAAATAATTTTATTAAATAATAGTTTAATTATTAAATTTTTTAATCTAGATAAAAAATTTATACTTAAAAATTCAATATGTCTCCTAGTAAAATTTAAAATCTTTATCATTAAGAAAAAAATAAATCTAATAATGATTTAATTCAAAATTCATATGGTGTTAGCAAAAAAATATTGAATAATTTCAATATCATTTACTTTATTACGAAACGATGGTGTGGTCATATTTTTTAATATGCAATGAAATTATGATATTGAAAAATTTATTAATTTATAAATTTAATCATTAGTAAAAAAAATTCTTACTAAGACTAATACGAATATATCAAAATGAAGTTTATGTAAAAACTTTTTATTAAAATCTAATTAGTATTTATTTAGATAAGACATTTTTCGCTTGAACTTCTTAAAGAATTTCTTCAAGAAATAAATTAATAAAAATATTTTGTGAAAAAGTATCTAATGAAGGGAGTAATAATATCTCCATGATAGCTAATAGTTTTGGCTATGAATTTACAGGCAATGAACTTAAGTCAATTAACAATAAATAATTAAAAGGTATTAAGGTTTAAGAAAAAACATATAAGAATCTATTCTTCACTTGGAGAAATTGAAAATTAATATGAATTTAAGAAATATCAAATCAGATACTCTTTGTTTGGTTAAGCAGCAATTTCTTTAAACCATAAAAATAGATAACTATTCCAATAGATGTAAGAAAAATATCAACATAACTATTTAACATATTTTATAATTCTTTATTTCTTTATTTATAGCTGATTTCATCTGAATAATAAGTGACTTTTACAACTCTTAAAGAAAAAATTTGAACATTAAAATTGGTAAATATGTACATCATACAAAATACTTATCAAACTAATTGAAAATATATTGCTCATATAAAAATTTATATATAAATTTGAGAAAGAAGGTTTTCTCTTTAATAGAATAATATTTATTAAATATGATCCACACAACATTAAGCTATGTAGTTACTGGATTAAGAGATTTGTATCCAATAATATCTAATTTACTGCCTCCTTTAAATGAAAAAAATCTACCTTGGATTGATGTTATTCATCCTATTGTGGTCCATTTTGTAATTGCCATGGCTTTAGGAGCGGTAGTTTTTGATTTTGTTGG
>MDTA01023616.1_pt1 | contig 10688 bp, 10 predicted proteins | sample 811151 | NCBI WGS metagenome assembly MDTA01 (sample SAMN05326648, study PRJNA326480) | marine metagenome | isolation source: seawater | place: Indian Ocean: South | collected 2010 | reverse complement strand
GGTGCTAATGGAGCCAGAGGCACTTACGCCATAGTTACAAATTGATAAGGAAATAATAATGTCGAGAGCAAGAGACTTAGCAGATTTTATTGGAAGTGGTAGTACGCCTAGCGGTATTCTCGCTGATGGTGCAATAGCCGTAAGCGAGATAACTGGCGTAACAGTATCGGCAACTGAAATTAACCGACTCGCAGGGGTTTCGTCAGATGTTCAAACTCAGATAAACACCAAGGCTGCTACTGCTAGTCTAGCGGCTGTAGCAACCTCTGGGGCAGCATCTGATGTAAGTGGATTAGCTACAGTAGCAACTAGCGGTGCTTACTCAGATGTAACAGGAACCCCAACCCTAGGAACAGCGGCTGCGCTGAATGTAGGCACAGGGGCAAACAATATTCCGCAACTGGATTCTAACGGAAAACTAGCAGCAATTGATGGTTCACAACTTACTGGCGTAAGCGCATTTTCTTTCGCCTCAACACTGGCGTTTGAATAGGAGATAAGAAATGGCAGATACACTCGAAAGTATTTTTCTAAATACATCATTAGGAGCTACAGAACTTGACGATGGTGAGCATACATTAGTAACAACAAACTCTACCACAAGTTTTGTTATCAAAGATATGCACGTTAATGGCACATCTCTTTTAACAAATACGCATTTAGAACTAAATGGTTTTAATGTTAGTGGAATTACAAGTAATGCAACTGGTAGTTTAATTATACCGCCTAACTCTACGCTTAAATTAAAAACAACAGATTATCCATATAACTTTTATGAAATTTTTAGGTGGATGAACAATGACGCAACAGCTGCGTTTAATCTTCATTATGAAGATAGCAAAGGTACTACTTATGGTACGCCAGTTGCTTACTACAGCAATGGTAATCTTCAGCAATCATCTGGTATAACGGATGTTCATTACATGGGAAATGATACTAATGGCAACCCATATGCTTTTTATACAGCTAATGATGGTAACTCTTCTCAATATTTAAAATATTGGCGTGTTGATAATGACAGTCACGGCAACATTACAACTGGTACTTATAAGCCTTTTGGTATTTATGATAAAAAAGCATATTATTTTTCAAGTAATAATCTATTAGAACATAATTTATTTACTAATGCGACATCACCTAACTTTAACCAAATGTCTACTTCTGGTTCATTTAACAATAGTTACAGCATAAATTCTGGTTCATCTTATCCAAGAGCTAGAGCATCACATGGTTGGTTTTGGTACATTCCTAATAGTGGATATAATCAATTTGTATATGGCATAAGAATAGAAGGCTCTACAAAAGGGAATTGGCACAGTTTCCAAATGACACGTTCATCTTCATTAGATGGTTCTAAAAACTTTGTTGTCTCAGTAGATGAAACAAATGATAAATTATATTTTTATCATGTTCATAACGGTTCAAGTATAAGGCAAAATGTTTTTAATAATTACTCAACTCTAAGAGACAATGACTCAAGTAATATACAAACTCATACGTCAGACGGTGAACAAGAACTAACAAGCAACACTGGTGGCGCTTTCGCAAGTGGCGGTGCGTTTAATGCTTTAGGTATAAATGGTGTAGACGTTAGTAACTTATCAGACTCAAACTTGGGTTTTCTTAGAGATGGTGGTTTTACTTTTAAATCAAGTAGCAATTCAATTTTAGTAGAATCGAGAGCGGATTTAACACCTATAGCTGCAACAGAAAACACAATAACCGCACAAGGTAATACAATTAATCAAGGCAACAGAGGTCATTGGAAGAAAGAAACAAAACTTACTTCGTCTCAAATGACAGCATTAGGTCTTTCTGCGCCTACGTTTGGGTTGCAATTACTTGGCGTTAGGTCAACGGTATAGGAGTTTAACATGGGATTAGTTTCTGGCAATTCATTAGCTTCTACGGCTGCAGGTGGAGGAGCAAGTGGGCTTACAGCTTCACAAGTAAATACTCTTATCCAAGCTCAAAGCGAATATGAATATATTACTACAGTTCAAAGCAGTGGTAATGTAGGTGAATATTTAATTACAGCTGGGCTAGACCATACAAAGTATTCTCGACATAAGTATGTAATTACTCATGGTCAACTTTATGCAAATGGGTATTGGAGTTGGCATTTATTACAACCTGACGGAACGACTAGATGGAGTTATGGCGGTTCTTGGCATTCTAGACGAAATGTATCAAGTTCAAGTTCTCAAAGCAGTGTAGCAACTAATTCGATGTTGTATTTTGATGGTCAATCAAGAACAGGGTCTTGGAGTTTTCATGCAGAAATAGAAGTTATAGACGATAAAAAAAGCAACTCAAATACAGGTCAACATTATATACAAGTTTTTACTCGCACAGGTATGGGTAGAACTGGTGGTTATTATAGTGCCGTAAGTGATGGAAACGCATATATGGTAAAACCAGATGCCGATACTTCTCATGGTGGTATATCTTTAAGGCAAGATGTAAAAGAAGTAACAGTAAATATTTATGGAATGAGGAGAAGATAATGCCACATTACATAGGAATTAATAACAGTCTTATTGAAATTTCTGATGAAGAATATGCGGCACGACAAGCTGAAAATCTGGCTGCCGAAACAGCAATGCTTAATGAAAGAAATAGAGAAACTCGCAATGAGTTACTTGCTGCCTCTGATTGGACACAAGGAAACGACAGCCCACTAGCAGATGAAGCTAAGACTTCTTGGGCTACCTATCGTACAGCATTACGTGATCTTCCTACTCATGAAAACTGGCCCTTGCTTGAAGATGCTGATTGGCCTACACAACCTTGACACACATATAGGTATAGGCTACTATGAGTGAAATCAAACTCTCCCCAGAAGAACTAGAAGAGATGCTAGACAATGCAGCTAGTCGTGGTGCTAAAGAGGCACTGCGTTCTATTGGGCTACTCGATGACGATGCAGCTAAAGATATAATAGAGATGCGTAATCTCATAGAAGCGTGGAGAGATACACGTAGATCTATAAGATCAACCGTAGTAAAAATGACTACCGTTGGAGTCCTGACATTTATTGCAGGTGCGGTATGGATGACAATGGGTAAGTAAGGAACATGATATGTCTGAATTAGATTATGTAATTACAGGATCAAGAAACGCACTAGTTATAGATTCTTTTACTGCTGCTGATGGTACAGTTTATGATGCTGTAGCTACAGGTAGCGGTACTGGTATAATCAAGAAAGTTACTAATGCAGACGGCACTGTTACTGAAACTATATTGAATGCTGCAAAAGGAAAAAGAAGAGGCTCAGGAAAAAATAGAAGATCTGCTTCAAGTAGAAGAAGTCATAACGCAAGGCAGTTACAGAGAGAGTTTGACAGATTTAAAGAAACTGCTACTGCTGCTGCAGAAGCTACAGGTGTAACTTATGATGATTCTAACCTAACTGTAGGTGGAAGCGGTTTCCTTAAAAGAGATAAAGAAACTATGCTAGACTTAGTTGATAGTCAAGGCAATGTCGTAGGTACTCTTGGTGGTAGAATAGGTACTGATGCAGTCGAAGCTGAACATGCTAGAACTTTAGCTAATGAGATTATAGGTATAAGTAAAGCTACTACTGTGACTCCTATAGAAAACGATGATGACGATGAAGATGAAGATGACACAGAAGACACAACAGATGGTAGCGATGGTACAACAGGAACAGGTACAACAGGTTTAACAGCAGGTGACTACATGCAGACTGTGAACCCTGCTGTAGCAGGTGGCGCTTTTCAAGCTGTAACTCCTCCAACAACTGTACAACAAGTACCTGCAGGTGGTGTGCCTATTGTTGATCCTGACGAGTCTCAAACAGTAATGCAGCAAGTAGCACCAGTTACATATCAGGATGTAGTACCAACAGCAGGATCAGGTCCCGGCACAGTTGCAACAACTACACAAACAGGCGGTATGTCTGCTGTACCATCTCAAGTTTCTTACAAAACACAGTACGCAGGTACACAAGGTGCAGTACCACAAACACTCGTAACAACACAGCCAGGAACAGGTGCAGCTTATCCTGCAGTGTATCAAGGTTATCAGACTGTGCCTTATGGTAATGACTTAGGGCAGACAATAATGATTACTGAGTTTAACGGTGTGCCTACAACATACGTACCGCCAGGATTTAAAAAACTCACAGGTGAAACACAAACCACAGGCGCTGCAGAGGGCGGCTTGATGGAAACTATGTCTCTAGAAGGTAAAGACCGTATCTTCCGTAAGATGGGTTACAATGGTCCTAAGACACGAGAAGGTCATGCCAAGTTTGAAGAGGCTAACCCTGCTGCTAAAGCTAAAGGTCTTGCTATTGGTGGTTACATACAAAAGTTTAATAGAGGTGGTGCAGTACAAGGTTATCAAGAGGGTGGTCTTACTACAGAGCAATTAGCTCAGATGCAAGCCAATGCTGTAAGACAAACAATGCAGCCAATGCAACCTACCACAGCTATGATACAACCTACTGCAGGTGAGTTTATTCCAGTAGATGCAGGTCAGACTGTACCCATAGCTCCTTTTGCGGAAGCTGCTACAGTGGGTACTGTACAACAAGCCTTAAAACCTACAACTTCTACACCTGTAGAGGCAGATGTTACTACTGTTACACCACAAGTAAAATTACAAACTGCAGGACTAACTGCAGCTACAGGCACACCTACAAAAGAGATTACTGCAGAACAGCAAGAAACTACATCTGTATCAGGATTAGAAGCTGCTCAAGGCACAGCTATAAAAGTAGATGCACCTGATGCAAGAGAAATACAAGAAGGTGAAATAATATCTGGTGCTGCTGATGCTACTAAAGCTGCTACATTTACTGAAGCAATACAAGCTGCAGAAGCTACACCAAGTAAACAGGCAACAGTTGCAGGTCAGCTAGAACAACTAATGGCTGACTTTGAGGGTGGTGAGACACCTGCTTGGGCTGCAGGATCTATGCGTACCGCAATGGCTACACTCTCTGCTCGTGGTCTTGGTGCGTCTAGTCTTGCAGGTCAAGCTGTGGTGCAAGCTGCAATGGAAGCAGCACTACCTATCGCTCAGATGGATGCAGCTACTATAGCACAATTTGAAGCACAGAACTTATCTAACAGACAGCAAAGACAAATGCTTGCTGCACAGCAACGTGCAACATTTATGGGTATGGAGTTTGATCAAGCATTCCAAGCTCGTGTAGCTAACTCTGCTCGTATCGGTGACATTGCTAACATGAACTTTACGGCTGAACAACAGATAGCTTTAGAGAACTCTCGTGCAGCAAACACTATGGAATTATCCAACCTGTCTAACAGACAAGCTATGGTGATGGCTGAGGCTGCTGCATTGTCACAACTAGATATGGCTAACCTCAACAACAGACAACAAGCTGCTGTACAGAATGCGGCTAACTTCTTACAGATGGATATGGCTAACTTGTCTAATGAGCAGCAGACTTCTATGTTCAAGACACAGCAAAACATACAGGCTCTGTTTACAGATCAAGCTGCAGAGAATGCTACGGCACAGTTCAACGCATCTAGTGAAAATCAAACAAATCAGTTCTTTGCTAACTTGGCTAACCAAACTGCACAGTTCAATGCTACACAACAGAATGCTATGGATCAGTTCAACGTCAATAGTGTGAATGCGTTGCGTGAGTTTAACTCTGGTCTACAGCAACAGCGTGACTTGTTCAATGCACAGAATGGCTTGGTGATAGCACAGTCTAATGCTGCGTGGAGACAGAGCATAGCTACAATCAATACAGCTACACAGAATGAAAGCAACATGGACTTTGCTAAGGTGATCAACGGATTGACTGCAGCTAACATGGATCAGATATGGCAACGTGAGCGTGACCTCATGAGCTTTGCATTCCAGTTAGAGAATAACAATGCCGATCGTGCTACAACTATTGCTGTACAAGAACTAGCTAATGAAGCAGCAGCAAACAGTGCAGCAGCAAGTAAGAGTGGATCATTTGCAAGAGCTATAGGCTCTGTTGTGGGTTCAATTATAACAGGCTAACATAATGGCAGACTATAAAACATTAAGTGGTTTAGACTTAGACATTGGTGGCTTTACTGAGTCTGTTACTAGGAGTAGAAAAACTCTAGAAGAGGTGTCTAGGAAGAATCGTGGTATAGGAGCAAAGCCTGAAACAGAAACGGTTGAGCTAGACAATAACTTTTTAGAAGGTATAGCACAGCTATTTAGAGATAATGGCTACGAACCTAAACAACCTAGCGAAGATACTACAACTACACCAAAAGACGAAGTGTTGGAAGAATACTCTGAGTTGATGAAGAGTGAAATCATTCAAGACGCAATGAAAAAAGTGTCTACACTAGGTGAGTCTCCAAATAAACTAGAAGATATATATACTACAATTGACACATATACTGCAACGTTTGATGATCAGCCTACAGTAGATAGTGAAGGTGAAACACTTGACATAACACAGACACAGCCGCAAGGTTTAATAAGTAGACCATCAGATGCTACACAGGTAGACAGAACTGAAGTACCTTCAATGGCAGAAAAAGCTGAACCCACAGAGGAAGTAAGAGTAGATAGTAAAATATTAAGTCAAAGATTTTTAAATGCTATTGGTATTACAGGAAGTTTAACTGAAAAAGGTGTGCAGAGTGAGGTTAAAAAAGTACTAAAAGAACAAGGAATCTCAGATGAAGAGGCTACTAGTATCATTGATAATTCTCTTAGTGCTGATGAGGTGCAGCCTAAATTTGGAAAAGAATATACGGAAAGTATGTTCAAAGTTTCTGGAAACAGTGTGAAACCTAACATGGATAAGATAAAAGAATTTGCTAAAGATACATATTCTAATCCTGTAAAAGCTGCTGCTTTTGTGGCAACCGTACAAGCAGAATCTGGTAAAGGCTTAGTAGAAAAAGGCTATACAAAGGATAAAGCTATAGAAATTTTTGTTGATCGTAATGCTCGTGCAGATGGTACTCTTGGGCCTAAAATGACAAAGCGTAAAGCAGATATATTAGCGTTACCTGATGATTACACCTCTGATGACATATTTAATATCGTATATGGAGGACGTTTAGGAAACAGGGCAGGTACAAATGATGGCTCAACATACAAAGGCAGAGGCATATTACAAATTACAGGTAGAAAAAATTATAAAAGAGTAGGAGATGCTATAGGTGTTGATCTAGTTAATAATCCTGAATTATTAGAAACAGACAAAGATGTAATGTTAAAAGCATCCTTAGCATACTTAAGAGATAGTGGTTTTATATTTGCGGATTTAACTCAAGACAGGCTTGCATCTATAGTAGGTCATAGTGATAAAAACAAAAAAGAAGCTAAGAAAAGATGGAAGTCTACTCAAAAGTTTTACAAAGAGATGTATAACGAAGATATGCCAACAAGCTCTCGTGCCGTTGATTCTGCTCCAACTTCATCTCCACGTCCTAGAATAAAACCTGCAGGAATAATGGAAAGGCCACCTTTTTAATGTTTGGATTACCTCTAGAACTAATCACAATGCTTTTCTCCACTGTGTTAGGTGGAGTAATGTCTATCTGGGGTCAGTCAATGAAGAACCGCCAGTTGCAGCAAGAGATGCTTATGCAACGTGCAGAGTTTAACCGTAGTGCTGTAGCTGATGCAAGAGATGCAGGTAAGAATGACAAACACTTTGCATGGACACGTAGGCTTATAGCTTTATCTGCTGTGTTCTCTATAATTGTATTGCCAAAGTTGGTTGCAGTATGGTATCCTGAAGTGAGTGTGTATGTAGGATACACTGAGGCTACTGGTGGTTTCTTTAGTTGGATGTTTGGACCAGAGGAAGCTATCAAGTGGAAGATGGCTCAAGGCTTTGTAATCACACCACTAGACACACATATCGTATCAGCCATTGTAGGATTATACTTTGGCGCAGGATTTACTAAATAGGATATAATAAGATGGCATCATTTTTTGAAGCACCAATACCAGGACAGTCTCTGACAGATGAACCTAAGAACTGGCCTTGGGAGAATCCACCTGAAATGGTTGATCCTGATGAAGTAACTAAATACTACATCAATAAGTTAGCTGATGAAGAGATCATGGATGATTTATCTGTACTCTTTGGCGGTGACATGCCTGTAGCTCCTTTTGTTAAAACATTATTGACTACAGGTGTTATGAACGGACTGCACAGTGTGGATGTAAGTTTGATTGTAGCTCCTGTTATACACGAGTTTATCAAAGCATCGATGACTACCTACGGCATAGAAGTAAGAGATGACATTGAAGATCCCGAAGAGAAACTCAAAGAGCGTGAAAGAAAACGACTAGCACTAGCTATAGAGTTAGCTGTAGCAGATGCTAAAGGTAAAGAGGGTGATGTAGGTCTAGACTTGTTGAAGACATTACAAGGTACTCTAGAAGAAGAGACAGATGAAGTACCACAAGAAGATGAAATGGAAGTAAGCGAAATGGCTGAACCCCAAGGCTTGATGGCAAGAGGAGCTTAAGATATGGGATTTGATTGGAGAGCCTTCGCTGAAGGGTTTGCTGAAACAGCAGCAGCGAACATAAAAGAGAAAAAGAAAGAAGCTCGTAAATTCGAGTTAGAGCAAGAGCAGTTAGCCAAAGATAACATCATGAAGATCTCTAGGCGTAACGCTGTAGTGAATGAGGTGTTAGGTCTTACAAGTTATTTAGAAGAGCAAGGTGTAAGCACTGCACAAATGCAAGCTGCAATAGCAAGTGGTCCACAAGCCATACAAGACTTAGCTACTAAAGTTAGGGCAGGGGTTGAGGCTAATGGTGGTCAAAAGCTTAGTGACACTGAAGTAGACATGATCATAAAACTACCAGAGGGTTTTCAACCTCTTGATATGGACATGGATGAATACGTAAGAAAAACGTATGGTCTTGGTTTAGAAACAAAAGGTGCTACTGCAGAAAAGCCAGATATAGGTTTCTTTGATAGACTTACTGGTGACTCAGCCATGATGCGGTCAAAGTACAAGCTTGGTAGTGAGATTATCTATGATGGATATACTGCTGAAGATATAAATATGTTAGCACGACAGCAAGAGTATGAGGCATTACAACCCTCTACTTATGCAGTGATAGCAGATATGAAACGCTTTGATCTAAAAGCTAAGAAGTTTGTACTTGATAGTATTGTAACTTTAAAGAAAGACAGAGAAGAATTAGACCCTGCATACAAAGCTGCTCTAGCTACATTAGAAACATTCGATGAAAGAGGTGGGCTAACTCAGCTTGAACTTGACCTAAAAGCAAATCCAGATAGTGCAAATATAAAACAACAAATAGCTGAATATAAATCTGCACAGAACAAAGTAAAGTCTATAGAGATGCCTCTCTATCAAATGGTGTACGATGATGCCATAGATACATATGGACTAGCTGCATTTGAAGATTTAGAAACTAGTATGTTAGCTAACGTAGGTGAAGAGTATGTAGAAAGCATACGTGAATTATTATTTCCTACCATGAAACAGACTAGTGAGGTTATAGATACAGGTAGTGCTGTTGATGCAGCAACCATAGAGGCATTAGGAGAAGTACCTAAAACTAAAAAAATATTTGAGGATATTGAGTTTACTGTAACAAAGTCTGACTCAGACGGTAATCCTCTTGAGGTCAAAACTGATGGTGGTAATACTTACACACCTGAAAGCGAAGGGTGGAATGTACTAGTACAGCACTTACAAAAAGAAGAGACACCTATAGGTCCAGTAGAAGAGCAAGCCCTCAAAAGACTAGACCTAGAAGAGATAGATACTACAGAGAACGTAGCAATCAGCGAACCTAAAACAGAAGATCCTGTAGAGAAAAAGGTTGAGCTAGAACCTCCTGAGCAAAAACGTGAAGTAGAAGACGTAGTTGAAACTGCAGAAGAGATGGGTGTACGTAAAGCTGCAGAGTACATGGACAGAGATAAAGTTACCTTTGAAGAATGGGAAGAGATGGGTCCAAACGCTAGGAAGCTACTTGGTCTACCCACATCTAAGGTTGGTGCACAGAATGCTACAGAAAATGGATTCATAGAATTACCTAAAGGCAAGGTAAAACGTGAGACTATTGCTGCACGTATGGCAGAACTAGAGCCAGGTTCTAAAAAAATAACAAGTGTAAGAGATAAAATTAAGCGAATATTCCCTAACACTACAGATGAAGAAATAGAAACAGGTATGGACACAGGAACTATTACAGAATTAGATCTGTCTGTAATGGCTGACTTTGGTGAAGACATATTCAAATATATGCAAGAGCAAGGTCTAGATGAAAATGCTGATACTTTTGACATCATGAGAGCACTCAGTGAGTGGGCAGATGCAAACAATAAGAGATTGCCTTACAACATGGGATTCCTAACTGTACAATTTCAAAAAGCATTTAGAGGATAGAGTATTAATATGAGTGATTCCTTCTTAGACTTGATGGATCAGTATGGCGTTACAAAGGATGACATACTTGCACCTAATCGTATCGAGCCGCCCACTGTAGAACAACAAGAACCTATACCTGTACGCAGTGAAAGTGAGCTTGTTGACAAAGGTGGTAAGCTTAAGAAGAAAGACTTGTACGAGGCTTCTAACTTACGCACTATACGTAGGTACATGGTGTCTCGCAGAGGCATACAGTACAACGATAAGAGTGACGAAGATGTTGTAGAAGATTTTATGGATCACATGCGTAG
>MDTA01104880.1_pt1 | contig 10690 bp, 12 predicted proteins | sample 811151 | NCBI WGS metagenome assembly MDTA01 (sample SAMN05326648, study PRJNA326480) | marine metagenome | isolation source: seawater | place: Indian Ocean: South | collected 2010 | reverse complement strand
GGCATATATCTTGGGGGTGAGAAAATCTTAGAAAATACTTGTATAACTATTTCTGGTAACTTAGTTAATAAAAATAAATCTATTAATTGGGAAATTAAGAAAAAAATTTAAAATGAAATTAAAGATAAAAAACGCATTAATTTCGGTATCTGACAAAGAAGATATTGTTCCTCTTCTAGAGGTTTTAAAAAAATATAATATAGAAATTATAAGCTCTGGCGGGACTTATAAGATCTTAAAAAAACTTGGTTATAAGTGCACTGAACTTTCAAAATATACTGGATTTAAAGAAATGCTTGACGGAAGAGTTAAAACACTTCATCCAAAAATACATGCTGGAATTTTACACGATAGACAAAATAAAAGTCATCGATACGAAATGAACAAACAAAAATTTCCTCCATTAGATTTAATTGTGGTTAATTTTTACCCATTTCAAAAAATAGTAAGGTACTCAAAAAATCAAAAAAATATAATCGAGAATATTGATATTGGGGGGCCCACAATGGTTAGAGCCGCAGCAAAAAATTTTAAAAATGTAACAATAATTACAAATAAAAATGATTACTCTAATCTAAAAAATGAATTAGAAAAATATAAAGGAAAAACAAGCTTACATTTTAGAGAAGTAATGTCCTCAAAGGCTTTTGGTTTAACTGCATATTATGATGCTATGATTGCTAATTGGTTTAATAATAAATTAAAAATAAAGTTTCCAGACAGGAAAACTATATTTGGAAGAAAGTTTAAAAAACTAAGATACGGGGAGAATCCGCATCAAGAAAGTTCTATTTATATTAATGATTACAATGATAAAAGTCTTGGCTTTGCTCAGATACATGGAAAAGAATTAAGTTATAATAATTATAACGATATATTTGCTTCTTTGGAAACACTTAGCTGTATAAAAAGTAAATCAGGAACAGTAATTATCAAACATGCTAATCCATGTGGTGTTTCTGAAAATAAAAAACCAATTAATTCATTTGTTAATGCGTATGCCTCTGACCCGTTAAGTGCATTTGGTGGTGTTATTGCATGCAATTATAAAATAAATAAAAGAATTGCTAAAGAAATATCAAAGAACTTTCTTGAGGTAATATTAGCTAAAGGTTTTGATAAAGAGTCATTAAAAATTTTAAAAAAGAAAAAAAATTTAAGAATTATAGATATTACGAATTATAAATATAAAAGAGTTCCTTCTATCAAAACATTCGATGGTTCTTTTTTGGTACAAAACAAGGATGAGTTAATATTTGATAAAAAAAAGTTAAAATGTGTTACAAAACTTAAGCCAAATAAAAAAGAGCTTGCTGAAGCGCAATTTGCTTTTAAAATGAGTAAGTATGTAAAATCGAATGCTATTGTGATATGTAAAAATTTTTCAACTATTGGGATAGGGGCTGGACAACCAAGTAGAATAGATAGTTGTAAAATCGCTATTCAAAAAGTAAGAAATTTTCAACCCGCAAAAATTAAAAACTCAATTGCTGCCTCTGACGCATTTTTTCCTTTTGCGGACGGAATAAAAACTTTAATCAAAGCAGGTATAAAGATTATTATTCAACCTGGTGGGTCAATAAGAGATAAAGAAGTGATAGATACCGCAAATAAAGCTAAGATCAAAATGTTATTTACAGGAATTAGGCATTTTAATCATTAATCATATCTTATCTATTTTTGCAGCGAGAATGAAATCGCTCTCAGCCAAACCTTTGATAGCATGAGTAAAAATTTTTATTCTACAGTACCCCCAACCAAATGAAATATCGGGGTGATGATTTTCTTGTTCAGATATATTTCCAACTTTATTTACAAAATTTTGACTTTCGATAAAATTTTTAAATTTAAATTCTTTTAGTAAATAGTAACTATCATCAGAGTTATTTTTAACGTCCCATCCATCAACTTTTTTGAGATATTTATGTATTTCACTCTTATTGAAAGGTGGTATATTTCCCTCACAAGGAATACATTTTTTTTCTGCTAAATCACTCATTTTTGATCATATCTAAAATGGAGCGGGCAAAGGGACTTGAACCCTCGACCTTCTCGTTGGCAACGAGACGCTCTACCACTGAGCTATGCCCGCAACTGCAAAAGAATTATATTACACACAATCTACAACGGTCAACCCAAATAAAATGTCGCTATCGATCATACAAATTTTTTACTATAATGATTGTATGAAAATTTATCCAAATATCATCCCGGTATTTCCATTGAGTGGTGTTATCTATTTCCCTAAAACAAATCTTCCATTAAATATCTTTGAGCAAAGATATCTAGATCTTGTAAATGACACTTACAAGAAAGATAAACTTATGGGGATGGTTCAATCTCAAAAAAATGGAGCAGAAGTTTATAAAATTGGTTGTTTAGGAAAAATTAACGATCTTCAAAAAAGTGAAGATGGAAGAATTTTAATTAACCTAACTGGAATAACTAGATTCAGAATATTAGAAGAAATAAATAATAATAAATTATACAGGGAATTTAAAGTTGACTATAGAAATTTTGAAATTGATTTAAAAAACTTTCCAGAAAATTTAGGTACTGAAAAACTGATGGATAAAGCAAAGATTTTTTTTAAAAAGAATGGATTATTATTAAATTGGAAAGAATTTGAGAAACTTGATGAAATTCAAAAAATTAATACTTTGTCTATGATTTCACCAGTTACTAATGAGGAAAAACAGAAACTTCTGGAAGCTCTTACAACTAAAGATAAAATCGAAACTTTAGAAAATATTATTAGTTTTTACCTTCATGAAGTTAACTTTAGAAATCAAACTATACAATAGAATTAGTTTGCAGATTTATTCATGGAGTCAAAAAAATCGGAATTATTCTTGGTATTTTTTAACTTAGAAATCAAAAATTCTATCCCGTCCATTGTTCCCATTGGACTAATAATTCTTCTGAGAACATTCATCTTTGATAATTCGTCTTTTGCAAAAAGTAATTCTTCTCTTCTCGTCCCTGATCTTGTTATATCAAGCGCTGGATAAATTCTTTTATCCGCAACTTTTCTATCTAAAATCAATTCAGAATTTCCTGTTCCTTTAAACTCCTCAAAAATTACCTCATCCATTCTACTACCAGTATCAATTAGTGCAGTAGAGATAATTGTCAAAGAACCTCCCTCTTCGACATTTCTTGCTGCTCCAAAAAATCTTTTTGGTCTTTGGAGTGCGTTTGCATCTACACCTCCTGTCAAAACTTTTCCAGAACTTGGTATTACTGCGTTGTAAGCTCTGCCAAGTCTAGTAATGGAATCTAATAATATTACTACATCTTTTTTATGTTCAACCAGCCTTTTGGCTTTTTCTATAACCATCTCCGCAACAGCTACGTGCCTGGAAGCCGGTTCGTCAAAAGTAGATGCAACTACTTCGCCTTTTACTGATCTTTGCATATCAGTAACTTCTTCGGGTCTTTCATCAATAAGAAGAACCATCAAGTAACACTCTGGATGATTTGCGGTAATTGACTGCGCAATGTTTTGAAGAATTATAGTTTTTCCTGCTCTAGGTGGAGATACTATCAAAGACCTTTGGCCTTTTCCAATCGGGCTTACTAAATCAATTAATCTGGCTGTGTTGTCAGGTTTTTTCTCAACCTTTGTAGTTTCAACTTCTAGCTTTATTCTTTCATTAGGATAAAGTGGTGTTAAATTATCAAAAGCAATTTTATTTTTACCCTTGTCTGGTTCATCAAAATTAATCTTGTTTACTTTAAGTAAAGCGAAATATCTTTCTGCATCTTTTGGTCCCCTAATTTCACCTTCAACAGAGTCTCCTGTTCTTAATCCAAATCTTCTTATTTGGCTTGGACTTACGTAAATATCATCAGGACCTGGGAGATAATTAGACTCAATTGCCCTTAGAAAACCAAAGCCATCTTGTAATACTTCTAAAACACCTGTTGCTGTTATTTGTTCGTTCTTTTCTGCTAATTTTTTTAAAATTGCAAAAAGTATTTCTTGTTTTCTTAATGTACTAGGGTTTTCAATACCTAGTTTTTCAGCTTCATTAATAAGCTCTGCAGGATTTTTTTGCTTTAGTTCTTGTAAGTTCATGTGATTATTTTTAGTTAAGGAAAGTAATAAAAATATATGGTTTTTTTTAAAAATTTCAACCCCTAATTATATAGGTTTAAATATTACCACAAATATTACTACAATTAGTATTAACGTAGGTATTTCGTTGTATATTCTAAAAAATTTAGAGGTTTTTTGATTATTTTCTATAGCAAAATCTTTAAGAAATTTGCCTAAAGTAAAATGATAATAAGTTAATATGATTACAGCAAGTGTCTTAATCTGCATCCATAATTCTGAAAAAACAGAAAATCCCAAACTATGAATTAGCAAAAGGCCAAACAACCATGATAACAACATTGCGGGCATCATAATATAATTGTAGAGTTTTTTTTCCATTACTTTAAAAACACTTTTTTGGGATTCATGGTCAGCTGCGGCATGATAAACAAATATTCTGGGTAAATATAACAACCCTGCCATCCAAGATATGACGGCTATTAAATGAAGTGACTTAAAAAGTAAATATAAATTCATTTACAAATACTTATTAATTAGTTTTTTAAATAATTCTATGTGATCTGAATTATCGTTTAGACAAGGAATAAGATCAAAATTTTCTCCCCCTTTTTTTATAAAACTCTCTCTACCTTGGATATTTATTTCCTCAAGAGTTTCGACACAGTCCGATGCAAATCCAGGACAAATTACTAGTAAGTTTTTTATACCCTTTGTGGGTAAAGACTCTAGCGTTTTATCAGTGTAAGGAGTCAACCACTCTTGAGGACCAAATCTAGATTGAAAAGTTGTTTGAATATCTATTGTAGAATATTTTTCTTTCATTAGTCTTGTAGTTTTGTGGCAATAACAATGATAAGGATCTCCTTTATCAAAATACGACTTTGGTATACCATGGTATGAGGAAATAATTAAATCAGGCTTCCAATTTATCTCACTAATTTTTTTTTCTATGCTCTTTATGAGAGCGTTAATATATAAAGGGTCACTCTCATAATGAGGTATAATTTGCAAGCTTGGCTGCCATCTCATTTTCATTAAAGATCTATACACTTCATCACAAACAGTCGCGGTTGTAGCAGCTGCATATTGAGGATATAGAGGCAGCACAATAATATTTTCACATCCTTGTTCCTTTAATTTTTTTAATTTTGTCCTAATGCTAGGATTTCCGTATCTCATAGCAAAATCTACTATTATTTTTTCACTCCCAATTTCATTATTTAACTTAGTTGCTTGATTTCTAGTAAAATACAGTAAGGGAGACTCGTCTGTTTCTTTTCTCCAAATTTGTTTGTATGCATGTGCTGTTTTTGAAGGTCGAAAAGTTAAAATAAACAAATTTAGAATAATTTGCCAAATAATTGGATTCACCTCTATTACTCTTCTGTCAGATAAGAATTCTCTTAAATACTTTCTAATATCCCACCAATTAGTAGAGTCTGGTGTGCCGAGATTAATTATTAATACGCCAGTTTTACCGAATAAAATTTTTGGGTGATCTCTATCCATTACGAACTCCTATAAAAATTAATTAATTTTTCTACTTTAGCAGGATCTGTTTCAGGAAGTAACCCGTGACCGAGATTAAAAACATAAGGCAAACCTTTAAACGTTTGGATGTATTTCGCCGCTCCCTTAAATATTTCATCATCTGTTTTTAGTAAAATCTTTGGATCTAAACCACCTTGAATTACAACATCTTTAAGTTTCTCCTTTACCCAGTTAGGATCAATTTCAGAATCTATGTTAATTCCATCTGGTTTTACTGATTTATTAAACTCTTCATATTTTTCTTTAATTCCTTTTGGAAAACAAATATTTCGAATTTTTTCTTTTCTACAAAAATCTACTAATTTTGCATTAGGGGTTAAACAAAATTTTTTAAATTTTTCTCCTGGTATTAGCCCAGCCCAAGAGTCAAATATTTGCACAACATCTGCGCCAGCACTAATTTGGTTTTTAATGTGTATTTTTAAATATTTAATTAATTCTTTGAAAATCACATCGATATCAAAATTTTTGTTATTAAGTTTGCCAAAATCTAAATTTACTTTATCCTTTTTAATATTCAGCATGTAAACAAGCAATGTCCATGGTGCGCCAATGAATGAAATTAATGACTTTTCTTTTTCCAATTTTTTTCTTGTAATTTCAATTGCTTTATAAACTGGGTATAATTTTTTTGAAAATTGCTCTTTACTATTATCTAATAGGAGGTCCATATTAAATTTATCTAGTTGGGGACCATGATCTTTTTTGAATTTTACTTTTTGTCCTAATGCCCAAGGTACCATCAGTATATCTGAAAAAATTATCGCTGAGTCTATATTGAATCTTTTAATTGGTTGTAAGGTTATTTCAGAACTTAATTCACTATTTAAGCAAAGTTTAACAAAGTCCTGATTTTTTGATCTGATCTTTTTAAATTCTGGTAAGTATCTACCTGCTTGTCTCATAAACCATATGGATTTGCAAGAATTTTTATTTTTTAGAATATCTTTAAGACTACTCATATTAAATAATAGTTTTTTAAAAGTATTGTTGAAGCTCTAGGATCTGTTTACTGCACTTATAAGTTTTTATACAATTTTTATACATAATTAGGATAATAATTTTTTAATAAAAAACCATAATTTGTTTACTTTATTAATCTTATAAACATTAGTAAAACAACATTATTAACACGTAATAAAATGTTTAAATAATGTTAATTAGTGTTAGCTTTTATTCTTCAAATTATGAAAAAAGTGAAAAAACGTAGTTTATTAATTATTTATTAACAAACATATGAACGAAAAATACAATGTATATCTTGTGTCTGACTCTACCGGCGAAACACTTGACAGGATTTTTTTATCTTTAAAGTCTCAATTTGCAAACTTTGACTATGAAAAAAAAGAATTCGCATTTGTAAGAACAGAACAGCAAATAGATAAAATTATCAATGAATGTATCGAGCTAGATAATTCTTTGATTTTATATACAATTGTCGAAACCAAGCTCGCTAAATATATTTCAAATCAAAGTCAAAAGAACAATGTGCCTTGCTTCGGCATTCTTGGGAATCTGATTTTAAGTTTCTCTAAATTACTTAACCAAAAGGCAATACATAAACCTAGTGCGCAACATGTTTTGGACGATGATTACTATAAAAGAATTGAAGCTATACAATTTACTATGACCCATGACGACGGTAAAAAAGTTGATGATTTAAAAGAAGCTGATGTAATCTTACTAGGTGTAAGCAGAACAAGTAAAACGCCAACTTCAATTTATTTAGCAAACAGAGGTTTAAAAACTATAAACATCCCCTTAATTCCTAACCAAGAAATTCCAAAAGATTTAGTGAAAAACAAAAAATCATGTATCATTGGTTTAGTAGCTGACCCTGATAGATTAGCAGATATAAGAAGGAATAGAGTGGCAATAATGAAAGATCATAAGTTAAAAGAGTATACAGATATTGATTTTATAAAAAAAGAGTTATCGAATTCAAAAAATCTTTTCAGAAAAAATAATTGGCCTATTATAGATGTAACAAGAAGATCTGTAGAAGAAACTGCTGCATCAATTTTAAAAATAATTGAAATAAAAAAAAATAAATGAAAATAATTTTGGCCTCTAAAAGCGGTGTAAGAAAAAAAATTTTAGATAATCACAATATCAAATCTGATGTAATTGTTTCAAATGTTGATGAAGAAGAAGTTAAGCTATCTTTAATTCAGGAAGGTGCCACACCCTTGGTTATTTCTAAGAATCTGGCAGAAATAAAGTCAATTAAAGTCAGTGCTAAAAATCCTGATAGACTTGTGCTTGGTGCTGATAGTGTAATTTCTTTGAATAATAAACTGATAAATAAACCAAGGTCAAGAGAAGAAGCTTTAGAAATTTTAAAAAAGCTAAATAACTCTAAACATTACCTAATAAGCTCAGCCTGCATCTCGAAAAATGGATCGATGATATGGAATCATTCCGTGTCGTCAGAACTTAAAATGAAAAACTTTTCAGAAAATGAGTTATTGGCTTATTTAAAAAAGATAAAAACAGAAACTTTATTAGCTTATGGAGTATATCAAGTAGAAGCAGAGGGAAAAGAATTATTTGAGTATATAAAAGGTGACCATGAATCAATAATGGGATTACCCATAAAAGAGATTATCAGCTATATTAAACTCAAAATATGACAAAAAAGTTTGGTATAATTGGCGATCCGATTAAACACTCATTATCTCCTGTCTTGCATAATTATTGGTTTAAAAAGTATAATATTGATGCAAATTACTCCATAATTCAAGTTAGAGAAAATCAAATACCAAAAATTATAAATGAAGTTAGAAAAAGGGAGCTTGCAGGAATCAATATAACTTTACCATACAAGCAAAAAATTGTTCCACATGTCGATTTATTAATTAATGATGCAAAAGTTACAGGTTCTGTAAATACCCTGTATTGTAATGAAAAAGAAATAATAATTGGAGAAAATACCGACGTCTTTGGATTACAAGCTGCGTATCTAAAAGAGCTTGATAAAGCATCTATAAGAAAAGTTTTAGTAATAGGCGCTGGAGGTGTTTCGCCCTCTGTAATTTTATCTCTTCAAAAATCTGGTGCAAAAGAAATATTTTTAACTAACCGGACAATGGAAAAATGTATCTTTTTAAAAAAAAAATTTAAATTTTTAAATATAATGGAATGGGAAAATTTAAAAAATAAAATCATCGATTTTGATATGATTGTCAACGCAACCAGCTTAGGTTTAAAAAATGGAATAGATTTTGATTTTGATTTTTATCCGGTTAAAGAAAGTTTAATTTATATTGATACAATTTATAATCCATTAGAGACAAAAGCACTTAAATTTTTAAAAGAAAAAGGAAACAAAGTTTTTAATGGTTTAGATATGTTTATTTATCAAGGACAAAAGGCCTTTTATTTATGGAATAAAATCAACCCTGAAATAGATGAAGAATTAATAAAACTATTATTATCAAAATTAAAATGAAAAAAATTGGGATTACTGGATCTTTAGCTTCAGGAAAAACTACAGCTAGTAAGATATTATCTTTTAAAAAAGGACCACTGTTTAGTGCTGATCAAATTGTAAAAAAACTTTATAAAAATAAAAATTTCAGAAATATCTTGTTTAAAAAACTAAAAATTAAAAATAATACCAGCCTTAAAAAAACATTAAGAAATAAAATTCTTTCAGATAGGTTGTTTTTAAAAAAGCTGGAAAAAATAATTCATCCTTTAGTGAGAACCCAAATGAAAAATTTTATAAAAAGAAATAAAAATAAAAAATTTATTTTTCTTGAAATCCCTTTATTAATTGAGAGTAGGCTCACAAAAAAATTTGATATAATCATTTATATCAAAACTAAAAAAAGTTTAAGATTAAAAAGATTTAAATTAAGAGGTGGCAGCAAAAGACTTTTTGATATTTTAGATAAAAAACAATTAAGTGACCAAAATAAAATCAAATTTTGCGATCATGTAGTTGTTAATGAAAAGAATTTATTAATTTTAAAAAAAAAATTATCATATATATTGTCTAAATATGAGTGAAATATTTCTAGATACAGAAACTACTGGTCTTTCCTTTAAGGAAGGGCATAAAATAGTGGAGATAGCTTGTCTAGAAACAAATGATTTAATACCTACTGGAAAAAAATTTCATAAGTTAATTAATCCCCAAAGAGACGTGCCTGATGAGGCATTTAAAGTTCATGGTTTTTCATCTGATTTTTTAAAAGATAAAGAGACTTTCAATAAAATTGCAGATGAATTTTTAAATTTTATCAAAGGGAAAAAAATTATTATTCACAATGCCCCATTTGATATTGGGTTTTTAAATGGCGAACTCAATCAAATTAAAAAGGAACAAATAAAAAATAATACAGTAATAGATACCCTTGGAGTGGCTAGGAACAAATTTCCTGGTTCGTCCAACTCTTTAGATGCACTATGTAAAAGATTTAATATAGATCTTTCAAAAAGGACAAAACATAATGCCTTATTAGATTGTGAGCTTTTAAGGGAAGTCTATATCAATCTTCTAGACGCAAAAGAACCAAAACTCAACTTATCTTCCGCGCGTGTTGTGTCAAATATAGTTAAAAAGGAAATTTACAACAAACAAGTTATAGAAGTTTCAGAATTAGAAATTAATTCACACAAAGAATTTTTAAAAAAGGAGTTAAAAAAAAATTTTTATTGAACTTTTCTCATATCATAAAGCTTTTGAAAATCTACATTTTCACTAATCTTAATATCTCTAAATCCAGAATTCTCAAATAAACTTACAAATATTTTTCTTAAATCGCTATATATCTCTGAAGGAATACTTACCAATACAATTTTTTCAATTTCATCTTTTCCAATTTTATTATTTAAAATTTCAACAATTGTAGAAAAATCAATTTGAGTATTTATCTTGTCAAAATCTTGTCTTGTTGGCGTTAAGTTTATAGACGTAATTACTTCTATTAAATTTTGTTTAATTTGATTACTTTTAATATCAATATTTATTTTATAATTAGTTATGTTTTTAGTTAATTGAAAAAATGTTTTAGTGTTTGGAATATTAAAATTTAGTTTTTTTATATATTTTCCAATAATTTTATAATT
>MDTA01082413.1_pt1 | contig 10690 bp, 7 predicted proteins | sample 811151 | NCBI WGS metagenome assembly MDTA01 (sample SAMN05326648, study PRJNA326480) | marine metagenome | isolation source: seawater | place: Indian Ocean: South | collected 2010 | reverse complement strand
TGGATGTTTTTGTATTGCTTCAGATATTGGGCAAAAAATTATTCCCTTTTTATCAAGTTCACCTTTAAAAGTTGTTGCTACTGATACTGAGTCAAAAACAGCATCAACTGCTACCCCGCTTAATCTTTTTTGTTCATTAAGAGGTATACCAAGTTTATTATATGTCTCAATAAGTTTTGGATCCACTTCATCCAAACTTTTTGGTTTATCTTTCATACTTTTGGGAGCTGAATAGTAATATAAGTTTTGATAATCAATTTTTGGATACTTTGGTTTTTGCCAATTCGGCTCCTTTAATGCTTTTAACCTATTATAAGCCTTGATCCTCCAATCCAACATCCATTTAGGCTCTTTTTTAATTTTAGAAATTAATCTTATAGTTTCTTCTGTAAGACCCTTGGGAGCTCTGAAATTCTCTATTTCGGTTGTAAAACCGTATTTGTATTCCTGATTTTTTAATTCTTCACTTTTCATTCTAATTATTCCTGGTTAAATCTTGCAATTTTACCGTCTCAAAAAAACTATTTATGTGCTGGTCCAATTGATCCCATAAATTATGTGTTATACATTTAGTAAATTTATTGTTGCATCCTTTTTTAGAATTTTTTTTACAATTAAGAGTTTTGACTTCTTCATTGACTGCATGAATAATGTTAGACAGTTTAATCTCTGAAGCAGGTTTTTCCAACATATAACCTCCGTTAGCTCCTCTAGAGCTTTTAACTAATTTATTATTTTTTAATTTTAAAAAAATTTGTTCTAAATAAGCTAATGATATATTTTGCCTTATTGAGATTTCTGTAAGACTGATTGGACCTTTGTCTGCATTTGTCGCTAAGTCAGCCATGGCCATGACTGCATACCTGCCTTTATTAGTTAGTTTCATAATTTCATTGTAATATAATACTTTTTTGTTGAATTCCTACCTTTTTAGTCAGAATTAAAAAAAAATATTTGTCGCACAAAAACGTGCTATAACTCATTACTTTTTTTTTTAATAATAATCATTATCAAGTATGAAACCAAAAAGTTTAGAAATTTTTATACCAGGTCCTTCTGGAAGGCTTGAGGCAAAGTATTATAAAAATCCAAAATTTGGTTCACCTGTTGCAATAGTTCTTCATCCGCATCCTCAATATGGTGGCACAATGAATAATCGAATAGTACAACTAATGTACAATATTTTTTTAGAGAACGGTTTTTCAGTAATTAAAGTCAATTTTAGAGGAGTTGGAAAAAGTGATGGAGTTTTTGATAATGGTCAAGGTGAACTCTCTGATGCGGCAGCCGCTTTAGATTGGATTGAAAGACAAAATTTAGATTATAGTCAATGTTGGGTTTCCGGTTTTTCATTTGGTTCTTTAATTTGTATGCAATTAATAATGCGAAGGCCTGAAGTTAATAATTTTATTGCAGTTTCACCTCAACCTAATGTTTATGATTTTTCTTTTTTAGCGCCATGTCCTACTTCTGGACAAGTAATTTATAGTGATAATGATGAATTAGTAACGAAAGAGAGCATAGATGAGTTAGATAATAGAATCAAAAGTCAAAAAGGTGTTGAAGTCTTATTTTCAAAAATAAAAAATTCTAATCATTTTTTTAAAAACAAAGAAAAAGAACTTAAATTAGAAATTGAAAAATATTTAAAAGAAAAAACAGCTTTAATTTAGTTTTCCAATATTTCTCCACCTACAGTAGGACTTTTACAATTCGTTGTGCTTGGGAAAGAAATTGGAAGATTTTTATAAGTTCTTATTGCAAGAAAAGCGAAAGCCTGAGACTCTACAAAATCACCATCAATTCCATAGTCATCTAACATTTTTATATTTGTATTAGCTGGAAGATATTTTTTAATAGAAGCCAACAAAATTTTATTTTTTCTACCTCCTCCACAAATTATTATATCCCTTATAATTAACTCTTTGTTATTTAAAGATAATGATAAAGACTCACCTATTATTCTAGCAGTAAATTCTGTTAGTGTTGCTGCACCATCTTGAAGCGATAAGCCTCTTGAAAAAGAAATATCGAAATCATTTGTATCAAATGAAATTTTATCTTTATTTAATCTATTTGTATAAAGTTCCTGAGCTTGTTCTAAAATAATTTCATTAATACTTCCGTTACTTGCTAGCAGACCGTTTGTATCAAATTTTTTATCTGAATTTTTTCGAATCCAAGCGTCAATTAAACAGTTTCCTGGACCAATATCTTTACTGTTAAACTTAACTGATCCCATAGGCTCTTCAATAATTGAAATATTAGAAATGCCTCCAATATTTAGAATACAAACTGGAAGTCTAATTTTCTTTTGAGTTGTTATTAATTGGTGAAATAAAGGTGTCAAAGGAGCGCCTTCACCACCATTTAAAATATCATTTTTCCTAAAATTAAAAACAATTTTTTTTTTAGTTAATTGATTTAATAAATTTGCGTTTCCTATTTGTTTAGAAATTTTCTCTTTTGGGTTATGAAAAATCGTTTGCCCGTGAAATCCTATAATTAAATCGTCATTGATTAAATCTAAATCTTTAACGATTTTTGCATGAAATAAAGTGATTTTATTTTCTAAATTTAAGACGTCTTTAGAGTGCTTAAATAGATCATCAGCCTTTATTATTTTTTCTTTTAAAGAATGAAAATCTCTGTAAATCTTAGGATCATATTCATAATACTTATCTTTCACCAACTCAAATTTATCAATACCATTAGATATTATAATAGAAGCATCTACACCATCACCAGATGTTCCGCTCATTAAGCCTAAAGAGGTATATTCTCTGTGCATATTTTTATTTATTTATAATAATTTTTGTATAATAGTAGTTTAAAAAAATTGTGCTATGAAAAATAAATTTTTAATTGAGATGAGTGCTCGGGGATACCTAAATCAATGCACAGATTTGAACAAATTGGATCAAATTTGTAATAAAAGTTCTATTTCAGGATACATAGGTTTTGATTGTACTGCAAAAAGTTTACATGTTGGAAGTCTCCTGCAAATTATGATTTTAAAATTAATGCAAAAACATGGCCATAGGCCAATAGTGCTTTTAGGCGGAGGAACTACATTAATAGGAGATCCATCAGGAAAAGATAGTACTAGAAAAATTCTAAAGCAAAAAGAAATAAAAAAAAATATTAAAAGTATTAAAAAAGTTTTTAATAAAATTTTGAATAATTCAAATAAAAGAATAAAGCCTTTATATGTTGATAATGCTAAATGGCTCACAAAATTAAATTATATAAAATTTCTTAGAGAAGTTGGAAGTCACTTTACAATTAATAAAATGCTCACATTCGATAGTGTAAAACTAAGATTAGATCGAGAACAATCGCTTAGTTATATGGAATTTAATTATATGATTTTGCAAGCTTACGATTTTTATCAATTATATAAAAAAAATAATTGTGTTTTACAAATCGGAGGTTCTGATCAGTGGGGAAATATAGTTAATGGTGTAGATTTAATTCGAAGAATGCTTCAAAAAGAGTCATTCGGATTAACAACACCTCTCATAACTTTGGCATCTGGTGCAAAAATGGGTAAATCGGAAAAAGGTGCAATTTGGTTAAATGAAGATTTATTGTCTCCGTATGAATATTGGCAATTCTGGAGAAATACTGATGATCGTGATGTTAAACGTTTTTTAAATTTCTTCACAGAAATAGAGCCTGATGAAATAAATAACATTTGTGAAAAAGAAAAAAATATAAATAAATTAAAAATTTTATTAGCTAATGAAGCTACAAAAATAATTCATGGATCTAAAGCTTCCAAGAAAGCGGAGGAAAGTTCTAAAAAAACTTTTGAGTCAAAAGGTTTAGGTTTAGATCTGCCATCTATTAAAATTAAATCAAATCAATTGGAAAAAGGTATTAGTCTTTTAGATCTTCTTTCGGAAAATAAGATTATGCACTCTAAAAGTGAAGCTAGAAGAGTGATTGCAAATAATGGTTTAAAAATAAACGATACTTTAATAAGCGATGACAAAAAAATAATTCGGTTTGAGGATTTTAAAAATAAAGTTTTAAAGATTTCATTCGGAAAAAAAAGACACTATCAAGTTAAAATTATTTAAAATTTTTATTTTTATCTATAATTTTTTGAATAAATCTAGGAGTGATTGTTCTAATAGGATTAATAGTTGTTTTAATATTTCCAGGAGGGCCTTTCATTTTAAAACTAATCCCAAATAACCCCTCTCCAACTTCTTTTGGTATAACTATATCTCCTATTAAGGGTATTTTTGAAATTAACTTATTCAAGGTTTTTGCTGGAACCAACGTTCCTCTTAAACTGGTCACTGAGCTGTCCTGATAACCCTCTATTAAAACAGATATACTTGGTCCTAACGCAAGAATCTCATTTAATTTTAATATATTAGGGTTTTTTTCCATTTTAATTTCTAAAACATCAAAAGATATTCCATCACCTTCGGCCAAATCTGCTAAACCTCCCAAATCAGCAAGTGAAAGTAATTTCACCATTCCAGGAGCATTAATCACCTTAAAATTTTCTATTAATAGTTTTGAATTTGAGCTTTTTTCGTCAATTATTGATGAATATAATAATTTACCGCCGGTTAATCCTTTAAAAAAACTATATTCTGTTAATAGAGGTTTAGTAAGGTCAGAGTAAATTTCTAAATATTTTTTTTCATTTCTTTTATCACTTTTCATAGATATATCTAAATAATTATTTCCGCCAAAATCTCCTTTTGATGTAATTTTTACAAATTGTCCTTTTTCAATATTACCAATCAATTTAAAATCTTTAAGTTTTTCTGAAAGTGGAGCTATTATGTTTTTGATATCTATGTCAATTTCTTTACTAATATTTGAAAGATAATCAACTCTAGATTTTTCACTTAAAATTTTTGGTAAATTTCTCGCATCAAATTTTTTACCTGTTATTGAAATTTTCTTATCTATTGAAACTGAGAAATTGTTATTCTCATTTCCATTCAATTTAGTTTTAACAAAAATTTTACTTAATGATAAGAATTTTCCTTTATTTAATTTTACTCCATTAATACTAATTAAATTTTCTCCTTCCTTAAAGTTCATCTTAATTACTTCAATTTTATTTTTTTGCTTTTTTAAATTAATTGAAAAATTAGCTAGATCACCTGATGGTTTCGTATAATTTATCATTTCTAATTTAATTATTTTTTCATAATCCAAATCTAAATCTAATTTGATCAAATCTGTCTTTTTGTTATAAAAAAAATTTTCTATATTAAACATTAAAGGTTTATTATTATTCAATGAATACTCACCAGAAATAGCTGATGATAATCCTTTTGAATTAAATTTTGTTTCAATAATTGAATTAATAATAGAAAAATCCTTTATTTTTTCTTGTAAAGGAAATAATTCGAGCTGATCTTTAAAAAGAAATCTTATTTTAGCTAATTTACCTCTACTAGAAAAGCTAAAATCTTTTAATTTGTAAGTATTATCAAAACTAATTAAAAAATTATTGTTAAAATTTGCTTCCAAATTTATCAAATTTTCAAAAATTTGTTTATTTTTTAGAAAAGAATAATAATTTACGAAGTTTTCATCATATTTTAAATTTGATACAAAATTTGTTTCAATAGAAATATCAGTTAATAGCTTAATTTTTATATCACCATCGTTTATTTCTACTGGTCCTGCTTTGCTAAAAAAATTTTTAATCAAAATGTCAGATTTATCTGCAAAAAAGGTAAATTTAGTCTCTTCGAAATTTAAATTTCTAATGATCTCACCTTTTAAATCAATTACTGAACCTCTAGCTATAAAATTATCAAGTTGATTATTTTCATTTAAATAAATATCAATTTCAGAATTTAACTTTCCATATTTAATTTTATTTTTTATAAAGCTTTTCAAATTTGAAGGTTTAAATATGAATGAGATATTGTTTAAGTCTTGAATATTCATTTCGTTTAAAATTACATTAATTTTTTCAATTTGGGTTTCAGATTTTACTAGAGAAAAAAAATCAATGTAGACTTTTAAATTTTTTGCTGGAATAGTAGCATTTCTATAATTGATAAAAGGTTCATTGGTTTCCAAAAATAAACTTATTTCTTTAATATCTAATTTAAATTTAATCGTGTTTAGTTTAATTTTTATATTTTTGTTTGACTCGCTAATTTTTCTAGAAATTAATTTATTAAACTTGTCAGTTTCTATGCCGACTGTTGATAAAATAATTGAGACTGTGCCTAAAATAACAAGTGAAGTGATTAATAGTATAGATAAAACTTTTTTCATTACCTATTTTTGATTCCTTCCTCAATAAATTGATCTATGTTTCCATTGAGGACATCTGTTGGATTTGTATTCTCTACTTTATTTCTTAAATCTTTAACAAGTTGATAAGGTTGTAAGACGTAAGATCTTATTTGATGGCCCCAACCTATGTCAGTTTTTGTATTAAGTGCCTTTTGGTTTTCAGCTTCTCTTTTTTGAAGTTCATACTCATACAATCTTGCTCTCAGCATTTTGTAACAAGTTTCCTTGTTTTTATGTTGAGACCTTTCATTTTGACATTGCACAACGATTTTGGACGGTAAATGTGTTATCCTTACAGCACTATCTGTTGTATTAACGTGTTGACCACCAGCTCCGCTTGACCTGTAAGTGTCAATTCTTAAATCTTTTTCATCTATATTTATTATTATATCATCTTCTACTGCTGGATAAACCCAAACACTTGCAAAACTAGTATGCCTTCTCGCTCCGCTATCAAATGGAGAAATTCGTACTAGTCTATGTACACCAGATTCGCCACGCAATAACCCATACAAATAATTTCCGCTTGCTTTAACAGTTGAAGATTTTATACCAGCCTCTTCTCCTTTGTGTTCACTAATAATTTCATAATTAAATTTTTTTTTATCAAACCACTTTAAGTACATTCTTCTCAACATGTCAGCCCAATCTTGACTTTCTGTTCCTCCAGCCCCTGCGTGAATTTCGAGATAGATATTTAAATCATCATTCTCTCCAGAAAGAAAACAATTGATCTCATTTTTTTTTATCTTTTTATGAATTTCTTGAATCATTTTATCGCATTCTATGAGCATTTCTTGATTTTTTTCTTGAGAAGCTAAATTGAATAAATCTTTAATATTGTTTAACTCATTAAATGACTCTTGATAAGAAGACAGGATTTCTTCAAAAATTTTTTTTTGTTTAACAGTTTTTTTTACTAATTGCTTGTCTTTCCAAAAATTTTCTTTTTGAAGAGTTTTTTCAATTTCTTGTAATTTGTTTTCTACTTGTTTTTTTTCAAAGATACCCCCTAATATTACTGAGGTTTTTTTGGACTATTTCTAATTTATTTTCAAAATTTTGCATTAGTAAAATTGCCTAAATTTAACTAGAGTATCACGATCATTAATTGAAATTAACTTATTATTATTAATATTGTTAATATCTTCGATTTTCAAAGCTTCAATTATAGTATTTTTGTCTCCTGGTAATGATTTCAAACCCGTATCATAATTAAGTGATGTTAGATAAATATTTTCTGGTATTTTAAAATCATTAAAATCTTCTTTAAAAAGAGCTTTTTCAACAAAATCTTTAAATATTGGTAAAGCAGCTTTTGAACCTGTTTCGAATTTTCCTAATGTCCTAGGATTATCAAATCCGATGTAGACTCCTATTACTAAATCTGAAGAAAAGCCTATAAACCAAGCATCATAATTATCATTTGTTGTGCCAGTCTTACCTGCGATAGGTACTTTTAATGATTTCAATTTTTTTGCCGTCCCTCTTTCTACTGCCCCACGTAAAATTTTAGTCATCTGATAAGCGGTTTCCTCACTAAAAACTCTTTCCTCTAAACTTTCAATTGTTGGGAACTTATTTGATTGACTGTTATAGTTATCGCAACCTGAACATTTTCTATTATCAACTTTGAAAATCGTATTTCCTCTTCGATCTTGAATTCTTGAAATTAAGATAGGTTTAATTTTTTTACCGCCATTCACAAAAGGTGCGTAAGCAGAAGTCAAGTTCAGTAAACTTGTTTCGGCAGCGCCTAATGATACTGAGAGTAATTCTGGGATTTCATCATATATTCCTAATTTTTTTGATAATTTTAAAATTTTTTCTATTCCTAGAATTTTAGCAATTCTAACTGTCATTAAATTTCTTGAATATTCAATGCCTTTTCTTAAAGTTGTGGGTCCATAAAATTTTTTACCATAATTTTCTGGTTTCCAATTCTTCAACCCTACACCTTGGCTTTCTACAAAAGGAGCGTCCAAAATAATTGAATTAGGCGCAAACCCGTTTTCTAATGCTGCTGCATAAACAATAGGTTTGAAAGCTGAGCCGGGTTGTCTCTTTGCTTGTGTAACTCTATTAAATTCACTTGCCTGGTAATTAAATCCTCCAGCTAGAGCTTTTACATTCCCAGAAAAAGGATCTAAAACAATTATTCCTCCATTGACTTTTGGATATTGCTTAAGTTGCCATAAATTTTTATCTTTTTTAACAAAAATAATATCACCTATTTTATAATTTTTTTTTATAGATTTTGAAATCGGTATCGTCCATTTAATGCTGTTAAATTTAAGCTCACCATATTTGTTATCTTTATCTTTTTTGTTGATTGTTTTAAATCTTATATAAGAATCATCTAAATTGATGATTTCAGCAAATTCCCAATTTAATGTTGGATCTAATTTATATTTATTTATTATATTTTTCCAATTTTTATTTTCTATTTTGTTTGTAATTGGACCTCTCCAACCATGTCTTTTGTCGTAATCCTCAATTCCTTTTCTTAATGATTTAATTGCTTGCATTTGATAATCTATTTGTAATGGAGTTCTGATACTTAGACCTTGTGAATATAACTTTTCAAAACCATAATTTTCATTCACCAATCTTCTTACTTCCTCAGTATAATAATTTGCCTCATTTACTATTTCTATTTTTCTTTTTTTTAACTTTAATTTTGAATTTTTTAATCGTTCTAGCTCTCCTTTTGTTATAAAATTGTTTTCTTCTAAATTATTAAGAACAAGATCTCTCCTAAATTTTCCAACTTCTGGATACTTATAAGGATTATATCTACTTGGTGCTTTTGGGAGGGCAGCCAGTAATGCTGCGTCAGAATAATTAAGTTCTTTTATTGATTTATCAAAATATTCTAAACTTGCAGCTGCTATTCCATATGTTCCCTGGCCGAGATAAATCTGATTTAAATAAAGCTCTAGTATTCTTTCTTTTGAATAAGCTCTTTCAATCCTAAAAGCTAAAATTGCCTCTTTGATTTTTCTTTTCATTGAGACCTCGTTAGTAAGCAAAAAATTCTTTGCTACTTGTTGAGTTATAGTTGAGGCTCCTTCGAGCCTTTTATTTTGCGAAACATTTTTAATATTGTTAATTAATGCTCTCAAAATTCCTTTAGCATCAACTCCTGGATGATTAAAGAAATTCTTATCTTCGGCAGAAAGAAAAGAATTTATTACGGTTTCAGGAATGGAGTCGAAAGGGACAAAGAGTCTTTTCTCTATTGCATATTCGGCAATTAATTTGCCATTTTCAGAATAAACCCTGCTAGAAATGGGAGGTTGGTAATTTGATAATTTTTTATAATCTGGGAGACCAATTGAAAAATACCATAAAGTAGAAAATCCAAATATTAATAGGGTTATTAAAAAAATTATCGAAAATTTAATTAAAAAATTTAAAAATTTAAGCATTTGATCTTTTATTTATAATAAATTTGACTTTCTTTGGGCATTTAGAATTTAAATTGTGTGTATTTATCTTAAAAATCGTATAAAATGTTATTATGTCTAAAATAAAATTCACAGATTTCAAAAAATTAAAAGGAATTCATTTTATATGGGAAAAAATTTATATATTGATGCTTCGCATCCTAATGAAACGCGTATTGTTCTTAAGTCAGATAACTCAATTGAGGAATATGAGTTTGAAGATAAAAACAATTTAAACTTTAAAAATAACATTTATTTAGGTACAGTTAGTAGAGTTGAACCATCTCTTCAGGCTGCCTTTGTCAATTTTGGAAGAGAAAGACATGGTTTCTTAGCGTTTAATGATATTCAATCAGACTATTACCAGGTTCCATTCGAAGATAAAGAAAGAATAAAAATAGCAGAAGAAAAAATTAGGGAAGACCTTAAAAATAAAACCTTAAATATTTCTTCAGACAATAATAACGTCGAAAATTCTAAACCTTTAAACACAGAAAATAATAAAGAAACAGAAAACAATAACACTGATGAGTTAGAAAAAAAAGATTTTAGAGAAGAGGTAAAGTCATCTTTTGGTATAAAAAGATATAAAATTCAAGAAGTGATAAAGCCAGGGCAAGTCGTTTTAATTCAAGTGACAAAAGAAGAAAGAGGTCAAAAAGGTGCAGCTCTAACAACTTTTATTTCTTTAGCAGGAAAATATATTGTTCTAATGCCTAATACACCAAAGGGTGGTGGTATCTCTAGAAAAATATTTAATACTTTAGATAGGCAAAAAATTAGAAATATACTTAATGAAATAAATATTCCCAAAAGCATGGGTGTGATTGTAAGAACTGCTGGAGCTAATAAAACGAGAAATGAAATAGAGAAAGATTTTGAAGGTACTCTTAAAACTTGGGACTCAATTAAAGAAAAAGCTTTAGACTCCAATGCACCTTCGCTTGTAT
>MDTA01037601.1_pt1 | contig 10690 bp, 4 predicted proteins | sample 811151 | NCBI WGS metagenome assembly MDTA01 (sample SAMN05326648, study PRJNA326480) | marine metagenome | isolation source: seawater | place: Indian Ocean: South | collected 2010 | reverse complement strand
TCATTTAAAATTCCTGTAAGCACAGTACAAGCATATAAACAATTTGGAAATAGTGTTCCTGTAAATGTTATAGAGGCGATAAGTTCTGAAATGATAAATTATTTAGAGTTATCAAACAAAAAATCAAAAGTAGCTTGATTACTCATCATCTAGATCTTTAAAATAACCTGAGGTATTATTTTTAAAATTTCCAATAATAGTTGTTCTATCTAATAGTTGATTTGACTCTTCACAAGATGTTTCTGGTAAGTGGCAACATGCATGGCATGCTGAAGCATTAGTTCCATTCAATCCTTGTTGCTTGTGATCAATACAAACTGGATCATAAGAGCATACTTTTGCTTTTCTTAACATTTTTTTTAATGTTTTAATTAAGTTTTTTGGCTCTCCTTCTCGAACTAAACCTCCTAGACTACCTTCAGAATCGCCAGAGGCAGTATATATCAAAACCCCTTCCATAGAATTCTCATTTGAGTTTGAGTTACAATAAATCCTCTCTCTTAATGACGAGTTACCGTAACCACATGAGAAACTTAATTGATTTATAATTAAATGTGAAAAAGTATGAATGAGAAAAAATTTATTTTTTATATTTTTAATTTCATCAAGACCTCTTATTTTTCTTAATTCGTTAAATCTTTCAACAATTTTATGTATATGTTCAAAATTAAAATGTTTTTCCCATTCATCAATAGTTTTTTTATTAAACTCAAAAAAGATACCCTCGCCTTTAACAATTGTACCTGGTAACCATCTAATAGTATTATCATCTGACAATTTTTGAACTAAATTTTTATCTCCACCCTCTTCGTAAGGTTTAGATCTTGTAAAACCGATTTGAACTCTAGTTTCTGTTAATCTATCTACTAAAAAAATATTGGAAAAATATTTTTTTAAAATACCATATTCTTCAATTAATTTTTTTTTAATACTAAGTTCAAGATATGGACTTTCTATTGTTTGTGGATTTTTAATAAACTGATATTCTTGAAATCTGTAAGCTTCTTCATCGTCTTTCTTTGTTTCTAAAATTAGTTTATTTTCTGATTGCTCCTTCTCTATTATTGCCTTGTAAACCTCTTCTAATTTTAAATCCTCATATTTTGGTACATCTAAATAACCATCTAACCAATTTTTAAGTTGTGCTTTATCATTGATTCTTTTTTTAATTTTATTCCAAACATATACATTATTTACAAACTCATGAATTTTTCTGTTAGATTTTGTATCAATTGGAATATAAATTGAACTTTTTATTACTGGATAATAAACTTTAATAGCATTTTTCAAAACTACCTCAGATTTACTGTTGCATATCTCGTTTTTTATATCATCAGTGCCTAGCCAAGGACGTCTTCCAGCACATGATGGTCTACCGTCAAATATTCCTGCAAAGGGATCTTTTCCATCTTTTCTAAAAGCCTCTGCTAAAGATTCTGAGTTTCCACAATTAGTACAATTTATTCTAATGCTAAATACTGAATTGTTTCCACCTTTTCCAGCTTGGTAGGTCAAATGAGTATCATCACACAAATCACCATTTTTGTTTTTATTTTCTTTTTTCTCAAATTTGTTTTTTTTATGCACCCATTCAAAGAATGGGAAATCATCAATATGTCCATTTTTACAAATTATTAAAAATCTAACCGGAATTAAACTTTTTGCATTTTTATGATTTTTTTTACATTTTTGATTACCCTCGCTCGTTGGGCCTAATTTTTTCATTAATCCACAAAACTGATGTGAGCAATAATGCCATTGTGGAAATCTAAAGTATGGAAGTCTTTTTCTTTCTAGTTCTTTATTTTCAGAGTTTTCTCTAAAATCAGGTGGTAAAACAAAAAAATCTTTATCTAAAATATTTTTTAAACGTGGCTCTTCTATTTGTAATTCTTCTGGTATAACTCCTTTATTCATTCTCTTTTGCCAAAAACTTAGACCAGCTAACATTAGGGAGTCTTGATTTCCAGATCTGCTAAAATGATCTTTAAATGAATATATTGAACCTACACCATTTGTTGAAACTACATCACCTCTTCTTATAGATCTCTTAGATGGTTTTGGTTTAAAATAATTTCTATTTGGTTTATTTTTAATCATTTTATTCAGATGTTATTAATGATGCGGCGCATTCTTTATCAACATTTCTCATAGATGTTGGGGTTTGGAATGAGTTACCTTCTAAATTTTTTTCACTACCAGCAGGTCTCATTAAAACTGATTTTTTTGTTTTTGTTATTTTTGATCCAATTGACCCATAATCTTCAGGAGTATCACTTTTCCATCTTTTAATTATATAATCAATTTCTTCTCTTGTTTTATTTATCTCTTCCTCATGATCTGGTTCAGCAGTTTCTACAAATTTACAGATATATTCCTTTACTTTTTCTATAAGTTTATCATCAGGAACATTAGGTTTTTTTCTATGTTTCTTTGACCAAAATCTAATTAAAAATATTACAATTGCATGTAAGCATCTTTTTCTTACTGGGTCTGAATGTGCTGTAACACTTGTGGGTTCAACAAATTTATATAAGTTTTGATGGTAGCTTGAAAATTTTTCATAATGAGACCTATCCCTAAGTTTAGTATGGCTTAATTGAGTAATTACTAAACCTGGTTTATTTTTTTCTCTACCAACCCTGCTTGATGCCTGAATATATTCGGAAGTAGTTTTTGGCTGACCAACAATAGTCATTAAAGATAATCTCCCAATATCAATTCCAACTTGAATCATATTTGTTGCTAAACATGCACTAAGGTTTTCCTTCTCGTTTGCTTTTAATTCTAAATCTTCAAGTTCTTTTGGAATTAAAGAGCTATCAATTCTTGATGTAAGTTCCGAAGTATCATTTGAAAAATTACGTCTAAGATTTTCATAACTTTTTTTATTGTCTTCATTATTGAAAACCAATTTTTTATTTTTCTTTTTTTCTTTTTTTAAATCATCAATATTTTCTGAATATTTGCTCCAATAGCTAGTAGCTGTAACTTCTTGAGTACCAGCATCATGAGCTCGGATACAAATATGATTTTCATTTCCATGACTCACAATATCATCTACATAATAATTTTTAGAGCTTGAATAAGATCCTTTATATTTTAAATATTTACCACCAAAATACGCAGGTAGTATCCCTTTAATTAGCCACATATTTTCTGTTAATTCTCTTGCGTCACCCTCTATGAGGGATGAGCCCTTCATAAGTTCTCTAATGCTGTTAAAATATATTATATTAGTCCAATAAGGGTCATAAGAATCTATATCTTCCCCAGATTTTTCTTTTAAAAAACCGCCTGCTAAAACCAATGTCGACATAATTTTAGATAATGTCACCTCCATGGATGATGAAGATGGTGCAAATAGACCTACATATTTTCTACCCAAAATATTTGGATCTTTAATTTCTTTTGCAAAAAAAGAGTCTTCTAATTTATTTGCTTGTGGAGGAAAAATATTACAATCTCTTCCATATAAATTTTTTATTTGTAAGTTTGCTCTACTAATAGTAGCTGTTGAGCCAATTATTTTTGCTTTTCTTTTAAAATTATAATCTGGGCTAGTTTCAGATATTGCTTTAATTATAATTTCATACATTCCGGCAATTGAACCTAGAGGTCCAGATATTAAATGTAATTCATCTTGAATAATTAAATCTGGTGGCTCATAATATTTATTTATCGTATTATCATATGAATTTATTGCCTCTTCTCTCCAAGGAAGTGTTGCAAATTTATCTATAGTCCCAATCAATAGAGTTGGTGGATCTTTATAAATTTCTGTATCAATTACCTTCACTGGTAAACTTTCATTGATGTCTCTAAAATCACAAAGTGTATTTGCACATACAAATTTAAATTGCTTTTTATGAATTTGATAATTGCTCGGTGCCATTTTTGTATTGCACCACGGACATTTTAAAATTATAAATTTATTTTTTGTTGTATCCTTTTCTTCTGTTGGTTCTAGTAATTCACTTAAATTAAATTCAGCATCTTTTAAATCATTTGGTGTTACATTGCTTCCAACCCATAAACCGATAGAAATATTTTTATCACCCAGTTCCTCTATATTATCTCGTCTAATTTTTTCACACGCACAAATTAATGTAGAGGCTCTTTGAAATTGTTGAGTCGTTAATAATCTTAATGTGTATCTCATTAAAATAGCAGAGCCGATACTATTTTTTTTTTTTAATTTTCTTAAAAAAATTACTAAAGCAGAAAGTCCCAAATATGCTTCAGTTTTTCCTCCACCCGTTGGAAACCATATAAGGTCAACGATTTCTCTCTCTTTACAATTAGGATCAGATATAGATTTTATATTTAGTAAAATAAAACATATTTGGAATGCTCTCCATTGACCTTTTTCAAATTCAGTCAACATCTTGTTATAATCAATATCTTTACTAAACTGTTCTGGCTTAATTATATAGTGTACTTGCTGCATGAACATTGCCTGATTCATTAATTTAAATGCTTTTTGAATTTCTTTATCTTTTTTTAAAATTTCAAGTCCATCTTTAATTCTTGAAAGAATTTTGTGACAATTTTCCAAATTATCTCTTGAAGCTAGCTTAAAAATACTGTCATTTAATTGTTCACCATATTTTTTTTCATTTGAAAGCCACTCTTCGTATAAATTTATTAATTTTAACAGCTGGTCATTAGCAAAATTTATATCTTCTGAAAAAAGCTTCATACTCAAATTTACATCTGGAATTTTAACTGCACTTATTGGACGCACTTCACTTACAGGAATAATTTCACTAAATACTTTAAAACATCCATTATTATTAGTAGTCCAATTAACAGAGCAACCGTGACCTATTCCAAAATTTTCTCTTAAATGATGAAGTAAATATATTGATCTTTCTTCGGGGTCTAATTCTTCTTTATTTATATCATCAAAACCTAAAAAAATCGGTTTTCCTTCTTCATCTTCCACTGAAAAATTAGCTTGGAAAAATAATTTATCTAAGGTTATTTTATCATCAAACTGATTTTTATTAACTATTGCTATTGTGAGATACTTTATTTCTTCAGATCTTTTAGAATCTCTAATTGTAACAGAAAGTTTTAAATTAATTTTTTCTCCATTATCTTTTTTAAAAGTCTTTTCTATAAATTTTTTTCCATTAAGTATCTCATTTTTATTTAGTAAAATTTTTGAATTTATTTTTTCTCTAGCAAATCCCTCTGCATCTTCCTCTAAATTTTTATTTGTTTCATTATTTTTAATTTGTAGATCTATAAACTTTATTGTCAATTTTGAAAAATTTTCAAAATCTAGAGATCCATATTTTAAAAATATTTGATCGTATTTACTATTTATTTTTGCATGCCATCCCTTTCTAAATTTAAAATATTTGTCAAAATAGTCTTCTATATTTTTGATCCTACTGGTTTTAATATTAAATATATCAAATAAAAATTTATGAACCATTCCTCTTTGAACTTTTTCAATGACAGGGAAATTATTTTTAAACCATTCGTAAGATTTTTTATCTTTCGCAAATTTAGACAAAAAAAGACTTAAGATGATTATTTCTTCAGGTATATCTTTTTTAAGATTTCTGTATACTCCCATATTATCAATTTTTATTACTAAATTATTAGGAACTTCAATTAGAACTGACAAACCAATAGCGCTCTGCTTATACTCATTTGTTAAATCTATATCTCTGTTATTATCTATTTGATTGTCAGCATCAATATCATCTTCGTCTATTTCTAATTCGGAAGTATTGTAATCTCGTAAATTTTTCTCCTCTTCTTCAATTTCATTTTGCTGATCGTCTTGTATATCCTCATTTACCCCAATGTGATTATTTTGTTCATGCTCATCATTTTTTTGTGGATATAGTATTCCTGCAAGATAATTTTGAACTGGACTATGAGGTAATATTTCTTCTTTATGAAAATTGGGATTTTTTAGATTAAATTGAAATGAAGCAACATCCTTTATAAAATGTCCTTCACCTGGTCCAACAAATGTTCTTTTTATCTCATTAATAATATATTCACGAGATTCAATTGCATTTTTTATTTTCATTTTTTTGGCGTTAGTTTACCTAAAATTTTTAATCTATCATTATACCAATTTTCGTAATGTTTATCCCATAATAAGTATAAAATTGAATTTGCTCTTCCCATTGCATTAAACAACATTAGATGAGCTGCATCACTTGTTTTAATACTATCATTATTTGAATAATCCATATCTAGAGGATCGATATAAATAATAATCTTGCTCTCTAGTCCTTGAAAAGCTAATGCAGATGAAAAAAAAATTGTTTCATTTTTATTTAAGTTTTTAATTGCTTGCTCCAATATTATATCATCTTTTACATTTGAAAGATCACACATTTTATAAATATCAGAAATGTCTAATGAGGAGACTATGCATTTTTTATTCTGAAGTGTATAGTTAGATAAAATTGTTATATCGTTACCCAAAACATCGTCTTTTTTTAATTTTTTTAAAATATTTAATAGTTTTTCTTTCTTGTTGTCTCTATCTTTGCAAAAAATATGCTCTACATCTCCCCTTGTATTTTTAATTGTATAAGGTAAAGGTAGGCTGTCAAATAAACCAGAAATTATTGGTGCCTCCAATGCAATATCCTCTGAATTTCTAACATTATACCATAAGTGAATACCCTTATAATTGTGTAAATTTTGTTTAGGATCACGATCAGTTAGAATATTTTTATTAATATTCTCTCCAATAATATTTTGATGATCAAAATCCCCAAAGAAATAATATTTTCCATTCAATAAACCGTTTTTAAGAATTTTATCTATTAATAAATAAAAGTTGTCATAAAAATAACAATGTTGCATCTCGTCTATTATTATCAAATCATAGCAAAATTTTTCATCTTTATAATTTTTAAGATTATTATAAGCGCTAGTTGTAAGTAAGTTATTAGAATTTATAAAATCACTAGGTAAATTTAAAGAAGTATCAAAAAATTTATTTATATCTCTTACAAATTTATTAAAAGTCGTAAATGTTATATTGTTAAATCTATCTAAAAATTTTATTTTTGTATTAATATTTCCCAGTCTACCACTATTAATAAATAATATTTTATTGTATGAACTGCCAAAAATATTAATTATCTCTTCAGCCATTACTGTTTTTCCAGTTCCTTGACTTCCAGTAACTAACAATCTCGACTCATTGGCTAAGCTTTCTAATACTTTTAATTGGTCCTCAGTAAATTGATTAATTTCCTGCTCACTTTCTTTCAATATAGTGGATTGTTTTACATAAGAATGAAAATTGGGCCTAAGGAAAAATTTCATTTGATTAAATTCAATATTATTAAATTCAAAAATTTCTCCACCACTCATCATGTTTTTTGTGATAGAAAATAATTTTTCAGAGAAATTTCCATAAAATTGATCTACATCTAATAAATTTTCTTTTGAAAATTCAATATTATCTTCAATTCCTGCAGTACTACAATCTGGAAAAATTACCAAATATTCTTGTGGAAATTTTTTATTAAATTTTTTTTTTATATAACTTTGAATATCATATTTTGTATCATGCGCTTGTTTTATTGGACTTTTATTTAATTTTTTTTTCTCTGATCTATTTGAAATCATCCAAATTCCATTCTCAGATGTTATTGATCCGCCTTTTACCTCTATATTTATTATACCTATATTCTTTGCTAGAATTAAAAAATCGGACTCACCAAAATAAGTATAAGATAATCTACCCTTTTTTTTGATATTAACCGGGTAATTTAATGAGTGATAAACAACCCAATTTTTTGTTTTTGGATTTCTATCATTTTTTAATTTTTCAAAGACTTTTCTTTCACTTTTTGGGGTTTCGTGGTGACAATAAGGTGGGATTAAAATCATATTAATTTGTTAACAATTTGATAGTTTTTTTTAACTTTTTTCTCCATAAATACTTTTTTAACTTGCACAATCCATGCCTCAGGATTTTCTGTGTTTTTTTGACCAAGAGATATTGATCCATCAATGTTGTAATCAACTCTTAAAGGGAAACCATCAAAAGAAATATTTGGATTTGCTTTTAACGCTTTATAAATTTTTGGTGTAATATTCTTACCTGCTGCAATACGTAATCTATCGTAATTTTTTTTATAATTAAATATTTTTTTTGTAATAGATTTATCATACTTGTAGTTCTCTGGATTATTCAACTCACAAGCTTTTAAAATTTTATCAATGTCACTTTCTTTTTGGGGGCATTTAGTTTCACCAGTTATTAAATTTCTTAATGTTTGAGAGCTTCCATTCCATCCTGTTCTTTTTAAAAAAATTTTTAATTTGTTAATATCTATATTTGTTCCAAATGATTTAGAAATTTCATCTCTTGTACTAAAAGCTATTTTTTTTAAATCTGAATAAGAATTTTTCTGATTAGCATATAAAATTGAGGACTCGGTTTCTAATATATCTTTATCTGAAGAATCCCTTAACATAAAAATATCATCAATTTCTAAGTTTTCAGATTTTTTTTTAATATAACTTTGTTTATAAGAATATTGGTCAAATATAGGATTTAAAATAATAGTATCAAAGTTTTCAGATAAATAAATATTTCTATCTCCATATAATTTAATTGGAATTGTGGGAACAATTTTTTCACTATTTTTATCATCAGTTTGATCAATATCATCTTCGTCTTCATTAAAAAAATCTTCACTATTTAAAATATTAATATTTTCACTATATTTTTTTCCAAAAAACTGCGGATTTTGTAAATATTTTCCATAACTGTTTTCTAATTTTAAAATTTCACATTTTTTATTTTCGCTAATAATTATTTCTCTCCACTTAAATTCATAATTATCTTCGATTAGGTTCATTTTTCTGGCTAAGTTTTCTGAGCCAATAAAAAATAAATTTTTGTAATTCTTATTGCTAATTAGTTTCATTATATCTCTAGTTATTATTTCAGAAGGTATAATAAGTGTATCAAAACTTACTTCGGAATTTAAAGATAATATAGATTTATGATTTAAGTTCCAAGAATTTTTTATATTATTTTCATAATATTCCTTCCTATCTTTATTGTAACAATAAATTATAGAATTTTTGGTTTCATTAATTTTTAATATTTCATGAAATTGTTTTAATCTTCCATCAAAAATAAATTTTCCATCTGGAGGAATTTTTTTAAATTTATTTATTAATTTTACAATTAAATCATAAATAGATGCATTTAGTTCCGTTTGTCGAGATTTTAATTCTATAATTATACTTTCAGTTTTCTCTCTAATTTCTTCAGATAATGTCTCTGGAAAACCAAAAATATGATCCTTTAACTTAAACCTTAAATTATTTATTGAGTCTAATATAATTTTTAAATCTTTTTTTGTATCATCAGACTCTTTTTTAATAACTTTACTAATATAATTAAATGAATTATCTATATCATCAAATAATGGCTCTTTAACTTTAATTGTAACTATTTTTTTTTGATGCTCATTTTTTTTATTTCTGATAATTTTTTCATGCATAGAATTGAGCCAAAATTTTTTTTCTGAGTATAAGTTTTTTAGATCTTCTTTAAATAATTTATAAATATCTATGTGAATTTTTCCTTTTAATTCTTTAATATTTTCATAATCAGTATCACTAGCAAAAATTACAAATTTAGAATTTCTATTCATATTTTTAATTTGCTTATATTGAATAAAATTTTTTTCATTTGATATTTTTTTGATATCTGAACAAATAATAGTCTGGTTGTTTTTATAATTAGTAAAGTAATTATAAATATTGGAAATTTTTGAGGTCACTAAAAGATTATTATTTAAAATGTTATCTCCAATTTTTATTGACTCATCCAATTCGCCATTTTCATTAATATGTGAGTATGAAATTAAATCATTAATATAAACTTTTTCATTATTATTAAATATATATGCTGAACTATGTTTATTTTGAAAATCAATCATAGTGTCGTTTAAAAAAATTAATTTATTTTCAAATAGAAGTGGATTATTAAAACTATTTGTTCCTAAAAGTTTATCTATTTTTGGCCTTATAGCTTTTCCAATTTTTGATATTATTTTTTTTTTATTTTTTCTTTTATTTGTTGGCGCGAATTGAAGTAAATTATCTATTTTTTGCCAAATTTTTCCTGGTAAATGATCTGATTTATTTGGAATTGTTTCTAGTTCAATACCATCATTTCTTTTTCCAATATATTTAAAAATAGTTCCATCATATTCACCACTTGATATAAGCTCCAAATATGTTCCTGGCTTTAACCAATTTTCATGATTAATAATATTTTTTTCATAACTTTTATAGAATAGATCTAAACTTGAATATATTGTTGAAATATATGCAAGCTCCTTAGTGTTTGGGCATACAATTATTAAGTCGTCTTTTAAATTATTTATAATTCTATTAATTAAATAAAAAATCCTATAATTTTTTTCGTTATCTTTATCTTCAAATAAATTAAATAAAAATTTGTCATCTAAGATAATTTTATTAAAAAATTCTTCGTTCATAAAATTTTAATTTAAATTAGCTTTACACATTTAATAAATCTTAGAAACATATCTTGCTAAGATAGGTTTTATTTTACTTTCTCCCATTATTTTTATTTTTCCACTTTTATAATAAAAGTAAATTCTATAAAAATGCTTGCCATCTTCATGATCATGTACTTCCTCAACTC
>MDTA01022088.1_pt1 | contig 10690 bp, 5 predicted proteins | sample 811151 | NCBI WGS metagenome assembly MDTA01 (sample SAMN05326648, study PRJNA326480) | marine metagenome | isolation source: seawater | place: Indian Ocean: South | collected 2010 | reverse complement strand
CGAGTACAGTATTCTGTCCCTCCGAACTCGCGAACGAGGCAAGCGTGACGGTAAGTGGCAAGAGTTTTTCACCCCTGACTCTTCTCACACCGTGCCTCCTTTCTCTCTCTCTCGCGAAAAAAAGGTCGAGTATCGCTCAAGCAACAAAAATGCCAGGCCGCGAGCGTGGCTGGGTTGCCGTCTCAGTGCGCACCTACCACTCTCACCGCTTGCAGCAGAACCAGCCGCAGAACCAGCGCGTCGTGCAGCAGGATTATACTGTCGACGAGACGGGCGCAACCCTCAATGCGGTATCACGCTCGTCCGACATGCGCGAGGAAGAACGTATCATGGCACAAATGGCAACTGCGAGCGCAAACCAGGCAACCACCTCCATATTCATCCGCGACTGGAAGCTCTCTGGCCGGCGCGCCTACATCCGATACGAGCGTGACGACAATTCCTTCTGGTTTAACCCGGTTGTCGACGAGCATCGTCCGAGCAGCAGCACACCGGGCTTCCCGTGCAACCGGGGTGACATCTTCCTGAAGCTCGGCATGCGTGGCGCGCGGCTCATCCCGTGGCGGCTGCGCGAGGGCGATGTTTTCCGCCTTGGACAGGCCTACGTTCTTGTTGCCAAAGTACGCACTGCCGCTGACGTCGCGATGGATGTCTCTGCGTTGCAACCCTTCGAGGCGGAGAGCCGACATGACATGCATACGATCGGCGATGATGGCGACGACTCCGAGGGTGAGGGCGATGAGGCGCGCCTCTCACGCCGCGAGAGCAGCAAAGACGCCGAGGCGCCGCGTGAGTCGCCGCCAGCTGCACACACGAGCACCCGCGCGAAGGCAAACGAGAATCTCTCACACGGTGCCACCGCCTTCTCTGAGCCGTTCGCCCGCCTCCCATTTGCACAGAGTGCTACATATGCTACGAGGAGGGCCAAGTGGGCAACCCTCTTATCAATCCGTGTCAGTGCGCTGGGTCGGTCAAGTATGTCCACCTCAACTGCTTGCAGCGTTGGATCCAGCCGGAGGGATCAAGCGCAGTGAATACGCACTGCCCGGTGTGCAAGGTGCGCTATCCGGAGAAGACCCAGGCGATGATGGTCCGCCCGCCTGCGATCCTCCTCGAGTCATGGTCTAACCACAGAACACTCAAGCTGCGGCACTGGGTGTCGTTTGCGCAGCACGGCACTGCGTCGCTAGGCCGATTCGTCGACCACAATGACGTCGTCATCCCGGACCACTCCGTCTCCGGTGAGCACGCGCTCATACTGCATGCGAACGACGAGTTTTGGCTGCACGACCGCGAGTCTAGTAACGGGTCTTTCATCCGCTTGTGTGCGCCGCTGCGGCTAACGTTTGGCGAGTCGCTCCACCTGAAGATGGGGAAGTCTCTGCTCTGTCTCCAGGCGAAGCGGTCGCGCTGGCTGAGACTGCGAATGAGCCTAAATCTGCTCCGGCTGCGCAGCTCTCCCGAGGCGGACGCAGCTAGCGAGGAGCGCTGCCCGCCAGCTCAGCAGCATCACCAGCAGCCGCGCACTGCCCGCGCCTCTGACGGCACGAGTGCTTCGAATGTCAGTGCGGAGCCGCCCGTAGATGACGGGGCGGCCGCGGACTCCGCCGCGGTGGCGTGAACGATCTTGAGAACGCCGGCATGCGTGCAGCATGACGGTTGGCCCAACGGCCTTAGAACGGTGAGTGACGGGTTAGAAAAGAGACGCCTGACCGGAGCCTAAGGTTAAAGCATGCTGACGCCTTGGGCTACTTAAACGCCCTACCCCTCTAAGTGCGGAGAGATGAGATCGTGTGAGAGAGAGTGACGGTTATTGGTTCTTCTCAAAGCCAGCGCAGCACTCGCCACGTGGCCACGCGACAAACCCGCGTCCTATGCGCGGTAGCTAACAGTGTAGCTACTCTATGTCAGAGGATGTCCCGGCTTCTGCGCGCGGAGGACGGCTTTGCCGCTTGCGCTGATTTTAATCGCCTCCTTCTCCATCGACGGCTTCGAGGCACTAATTTCTTGACGTCAAGAAATTGCCTGCAGGCCTGCTATTTCTTGCAGACAATTTCTTTCAGGCATGCGTGAACAAAATAGCCAAAACAAACAATGCAGAATTTCGTTGCGTGCCCTTTCATTTCTTTTCTGCGCATTCTTTTCGTGCTGCTGAAAATAAATGGCGCTGCAAACAAATCAGAATTAGTTGTTCAGCCTTATAGGGTTTTTGGAGCATCACCTTATAAGGCTGAACCCTATTTTTCAGCAGGTTTAAGCAGGTTGGCCTTTTGCGGCTGAGTTGGCCTTTTGCGGCCATGACCTCTAGGATCCTGTGCGGTTCGCATTGAGTTGTGACGGCAGATCTTTAGCAGATGTTGAAATTCGTGTGTACCCTGTTGGCGTCGATTGTCTTGGCTAGCACCTCCTCTTCAAGCTCCGGCTCTTCGAGCAACCATGGTTCACTAAGTGGCCATGAGCAGCGCGGCGGCCACCATGGCAACATCCATACTGTCACATTCAACAAATGCATTTCAAGCTCAAGCTGCAATGAACCCGCGCGCCTTGTGAGCGTGGCAGCCGAGCATTGGTGCCGCTACACGCCATACGACGAGTTCAAACATCATATGGAACACCACGGCTGCCCGTCCTCTTTGGTCAAGGAGGTGATCACATCTGTCTGCCAGGACATCTGCCCCGCACCGTCAGCGCCCGACCTGAAGGACTATTGCCTTACACACACCGCGCATACAGTCTACCACGAATGGCAGGAGGCACTCGACCATCGGCCCAATCTCCAGTGGTCGGTCTTCTTTGTCGTCGTCTGCCTGCTCGTTGGTGCGGTCATGCAGCGGACGTTCCCCACTTGGATCCCGTACACGGTGGGCATATTGTTCCTCTACATGATCTGGGGTATCGTTGCCGAGGTTCTCCTACAGCGCGGGGAGTGCCCGTGGCACGCATGGTCGTATGCGACACGCCGGACGGTCACACAGCCCGACGGCCACCCGCAACACGATGTGCCGTTGGTCAGCCGCTCGGAATGGAATCTCTTTGCGGCAGCGGGTTTCAATACCACCGCCTTCTGCGTTAGCGGTATACCAGGCGACGGCAAGCCGCGCTCGTGCGGCGACGGTGCCATCGACCCGACAGGCTGCGGCTGGTCCTTTGGTGCTCTTGACGCAGCCTTCAAGATCTCATCGATGCATGGCACTTCTGTGAAGAACGAGTTACCGCAATACTTGTCGGCGGATGAGCTGTGGACGCCGGGATGCAATCTCGTTAGGGACATGGTCGCATTAGCCGATATCGATCCACACCATCTGCTCGTGATATTCCTACCGGCCCTTCTCTTCGAGTCCGCATGCTTCGGGATCGACATCGGCCTCTTCAGGAAGCAGATTGCACAGGTGCGCGTGCTTGTGTGCGGGTGTGGGCGTGTGGGCGTGTGGGCGCTGTCCTCCCCGCCTCTCACTCCTCCGCCGCTGGCTTGCGTTCCCTCAGATCTGCATCATGGCCTTTCCGGCGATGTTCCTTGCGTCCGTCATCACCGGAGCCCTCATCTTCTTACTGATCTCTGATTGGTCCTTCTGGGTCTGCTGGCTGATTGGGATCATCCTCTCGGCGACCGATCCCGTTGCAGTCGTTGCCTTGCTAAAGGAATTGGGCGCGGCGAAATCGCTCGGCACGCTCATAGAAGGCGAGAGCCTGCTGAACGACGGCTCTGCAGTAGTCCTCTTCTCGTGGGTTCGCAATGCGATTGGTTACACCTCATCGACGGTGCCTCCGCCCTGGATGCTTTCTGATGGCGAGGGTACACGATACCTCCGATGGCATGGGCAAGTCGGATCGGACCTTTTGGTCACCCTCTGCCAGATGCTCTTCTTTGGGCTGATATTTGGCATCATCTTCGGCCAGGTCACGGTCGGCTGGGCTCGGATGAGTTACAATGCGCTGTACATTGAGGGGCCGATAGTTATCGCCATGTCCTACCTCTGCTTCTGGGTTGGAGAGCTCATCTGTGGCACCTCGGCCGTCATAGCCGTCGTCGTCATGGGAATCGTCGTCAATTACCACAAATCCGACATCTCGGCGGACGTCTTCCATTTCCTACATCATTTCTACGGCATGGCTGCCCACATTCTGAACACGGTCATCTTCGCGATCGCGGGGGCGAAGCTCGGCATCCTCATCATTGACGGCAACGTGCTTGACGTATGGATCGATTACGGACTGCGCATCATTCTCATCTATCCTATTATTCTCTTCGCGCGCGGCGTGACAATTGCCATCTTCTTCCCCGTTCTCAAGCGGCTCGGCACTGGCTGCACATGGCAAGAGGCGATAGTCATGTGGTGGGGCGGTCTGCGCGGCTCGATCGGGCTCGCCCTCGCTCTGATAATCCAGCATACTATGTACGATGCAAACATGTGGGGGGATGACTGTCGTATCACAAATGGCGACGCGATCTCTGTCGATTGCCGCGACCAGCCGTCTACCGTCGTCGCGATGACCGTCATCGTCGTCGCCTTCACCGTTATACTCAACGCGATTACGATGGCACCAATCATGAAGTTTCTCAAGCTCACACAGCTCTCCGAGGCCCGTAAGATGATGGTCAACGGCTCGTATAGCAAACTGCGTGACCGCACGAAGCACAAGATGAAGCAGCTGCGACGCGAGGGGACTTATTTCAAAGGGGTCGACTGGTCGGCCGTCTCGGAATTATCGATTGATGTATTCCATCCGGACATTGAAAACGAGAAGATCGCCGCGTGGCTGAGCGTGCTTTCCATTGAGCGCGCGAGCTACACAGAGCAGTTTGAGCATGGGGAGATCACGCCGGAGGCGTATGAGATATTGGAGACATACATGGCGCAGACGGAGGGCGCAGCACAGAAGGCAGAGGAGTCGGAACTCGCCGATTTGTATCGGCATGGCTTCAACCAACTGCTCGAAAAGCTCTTTAAGCCACCTGAGCGAATGAAGTACCACGAGCGTACATTGGCTTACCACGCCGCCAAGGCCTACATCGTCGCGCAACTCTCTGTCAAGCACGTGATGGCATTGTACAAGGCAGATTACGCCGCAAACAACTTCGTCGACCCACGGGCAAAGAACGACCCTGCGGAGGTTGAGCGGCGGAAGGCGCGTAAGGAGGCAGTTGACGCGATGTCGGCCGTTGAAGAGGAGCATAAGGTTTGGTCTCGCCATCCGCCCTCTCGAATCACCCTGACACGGTCCTACAAATTCGTGCGCGCCGTCAGGTCCATCTGACTGAGATGTGCGAGTTGCTCAAGAGCGTCGACGACTGTCCGCCCGAGTTGAAGAATGCGGATAAAGTGCGCCGAAAGTTTGAGCTCTTCAAATCCAGGTACGTCTCGACCCTCGTCCTTCTTGACCAACGGAAGCACATCGAGCACTTGCGCGCGGAGGGCGTGCTGGATTCCCTGGACGCGGATCCCCTCGTCCATACAATCAACAAGAAGATCGAGCACATTGACATCGAGCCGATCCTCAAAGGGTATGGCATACCAGAGTTCTTGAGAAGGAAGCCAAAGGAGCTCGAAGACATCTTAAAAGGGCGCGGCCAGCTCCAAACTCTCATGTGGGATCGTGTGGCGCACATGAAGGAGGAACTCTCGCAGCGCCGAAAGGAGCCGCACGTGGACACAGCCTCGAGGCGGATCCTCACATCGGTCGGCACAGCCCTCGCCGGGGTGTGCTCGTCGAGCGCACCAAGCGCGGCGAGCTCGAGCGCAGCGAGACATTGGCACGCGGCGGGAATGGACATTCGCTTCGCTCTTACGCCGACGGCGCGTGGGCAGCATCACAGCGCGTCGGGAGGGAATGCGTCGGCGCCCGAGTATGTGCCCTCCGCAGGATCTGAGGATGGCGGCTCTTCGAGTATCCTCGAGCGCACTGTGGGGCGTGCGGCAGCGATGCGGAGACGCTCGAGTCGCGATGAGAAGTGGCGTGCGAATATCGATGAGACCGTGTCACGCGTGCGGAGCATGAGCTCGACTGTCTCGCAGAGCGATCGTCTTCCTGACACTGACAGTCCGAGCAGCGACGGCACGACTATGATCGCCGCCTTGGAGCTCTTTGCGAATGCGGAATGGGCGGACCTCCTACGCGCGATCGGCTCCGACTGCACGGAACTTGGCCACCGAATCGACATGGTGCTGATTGGTGACTTTGGGCGTGACACGGGCGATGAAAAGGCGCTAGCCATGGCAATTGCAATGCGGCGCATTGGTCTCATTGGCGAGCTGTCCGTCGTCGCTAACCTCGGAGACGGCAAGATGCGAGCGCGGCTCGCGAAAGGCACCGCCAACATCCTCGGTGCTCATGACGTGCAGGTCGCCGCCGGTTCCGACGCCGGCCGTACCTCATCAAGTTCGTACGAGTTCGATCACGCGCCGTATCTAGCGCCTGAGGAGGAGCTGTGGGGCGAGGCAAAGCACGGCGTTCGCGCAGGCCATGAGCTCGTCTTCTCGGCGATGCGCGCTGCGAGGGACGCGTCAGTCAACCTCGCTATTGTATTGTGCTCGGCTTTGACGGACATGGCGGCGGTACTTCGTGATCCGCGTTGGGAACTCTTAGCCCCCGGCACGGTGAGTCATGTTGTCCTGATGGGCGGCGTTATTAAGAACCCGAACGGCTCCGTGCGGATGGACCCGGAGAGCGACAACCACTCGTACGACATGGCGTCGGCAAGATACGTTTATGACGCGCTAATAGAGGACCTACGGCTGTGGTTCATAATTGTTTCGCGTTTCGCGGCGAGCGAGTGCCAGCTGCCGCGCGGTGCCTTTGATGGCTCTACGCATCTCCTCGCGAAACGGCTGACAAAATCACAACGGCCTCTACTTAAAGCCTTGTGGCAGCGTGTGAATATGACTGAAGTCGAACGGCTTGTCACCGCTGAAAAAATGGCGATGCGGAATGACGTGGAGTGGTTCCGTACCACCTTTCTAGAGCCGGACGCGCCGGCGACCCTCTCGAAGGACGACGATCCATGGCCGTACGTACGCGGCTTCTCTGAATATGACGGTCTGGCTACGGTTGTCGCGGCGATGGCAACGCATCCCCAGCTCTTCACCAAATTCTTCGACCCCTACAATGCGCCGGGCTCGCACACACTCGTGCTAGGCCTCAATGGCAGTGTACACGGCATTCGTGACGGTAAGCGCGTCTCCGATCTGCTCCACTATCTCATGGCGACGGCTATGGGCCCGGGATCGGGCGAGTGGTTCGGTCGTATGTGTGATCATGAGAAGCCAGGTGTGCACCACGAGGGGGTCGCTACAGACATGATCATGATCGGCGATTTTGGGCGTGACCAGGACGACGAGAAGGCGCTCATCATGGCAGTCGTCATGCGTCGCATAGGGCTCATCGGCGATTTGACGGTCGTGACGAACCTCGGCGACTCGCTCATGCGCGCGCGCCTCGCAAAGGGGACGCTCAACGCGCTCGGCGCTCATGACGTTGTCGTCGCGCGCGGTACGGACGCCGGACGTAAAGATGAGGCGTTGCATGACTTCGAGTCTTGCCCATACCTTGCGGCTGAGAGCGAGATCGATCTTCGCAGCGGCCACGAGATTATCTTCGAGCACATCCGTCACGCGAAGGACAACGGCCACTACATCTCAATAGTGCTAAACTCGGCGCTCACCGACATGGCAGCGCTCTTGCGTGACCCGAGATGGGAGCAACTGGCGCCAGATACAGTGAAGAATGTCGTTGCAATGGGCGGTGTCGTGGAGGCGGAGGATGGCGAAGTGGCGATCGACACGTCGGCAGCAAACAACTCGTTTGACCTGGGCAGCGCGCGGCACGTGTACGAGACCCTCATCGGAGACGCCCGATTCGACTTCTCGGTGGTCACCCGGCACGCAGCTGGTGTCTGTCAGTTGCCTAAAAAAGCATTCGATGGGTCTACGCATCCGATCGCCTTGCGCCTCACGTCGGTCGCCAAGCCGCTGCTGCAGGCTCTTTGGGTGCGCACGCACCGATCGCTGGCGGAGAGGCTCGCCATTCGCGACGGCCTGCCTATGACGAGGGACCCCGACTGGTTCCGCAAGGTCTTCCTCAACCCGGAGGCGCCGAAATGGCTCGGGCGTGATGATGACATCTGGGCACACGTGCGTGGCTTCAACGAGTACGATGGCTTAACGACGGTTGTCGCGGCGACGGCGACCTTCCCAAAGCTCTTCGAGGCCTTCTTTGACCCGCAGAGATGCCCACAATTCGGCACGCGCGTCATCGGCGCCGACCCAAGCAAGTCGGGGATTCGCCATCCCGCCAAAATGTCGGAGCTCCTTTACGATCTCCTCGCAACCGCGTTCAACTTTAGCCGCTTCAGAAAGGGCTTCAAAATTGAATTGCGCGCGTCCCCTCTCTCAAATCACTGGGCGCATGCAATGCTACGTGAGCCCGCTCAGGGCCAGGGCGCCGACTGCTGGACGGCGTACGTGACCGAGGGGCCTGAGATATTCAGTGGCGCCATTACGAGCACTCCAGTCTTCCTGAACCGCGCAACGGAGGGCATCCTATGGCGAATTGCCCATTCGTTAGGCGACCGCGACGAGCCCATGCACGCGGACCTCCAGCTGGGCATGCGCTATCGGCACGTCGCCGGCGTGCGCGTCGTACCGTACTTTGTGACGCAGGCTTGTTGGAACAGCCTTCGTAGGGACTTCAAACCACAGAAGGGAGACGTTTGGGTGACCGGCTACCCCGGAGCAGGCAACATGCTCGTTCAGATGCTTGTGCGCACGCTGCTGCACAATGGTGATGCCGATGCGGCCTGCGCTGCACCGTACGCGTGCGGCCTCACGGCGCCTGTCGAGCAGGATTTCTCGCGTTCGAAGGTCGATCTACCGTACCTCTGCTCACTGCCGGGCAGCAGCCGCGTCTTTACCACCTTCCACGCGCCATCGAACTTGCCATGCGCACCAGGAACGACTGCCCTCCCGGAGGAGATCAAAATTCTCCACATCGTTCGCGATCCAAGGGACGCGTGCTTTTCGATGTTCGGCCAGTATCTTCACCTCACGAAGTGCGACTGGGAAACATGGGCGAACGCGTACGCGGAAGGCACCACTATGCCATACGGTGGTTGGCTCGACCAAAACCTCGCGTGGTGGGACTTGCATCAGGCCAACCCAGAGCAGGTCATGTGGCTAACATACGAGCAATGCACCGGCCCGAGAGCGGCGGAGGTGGTGAAGAGGGTCGCCGACTTCCTCGACCTCACGCCCTCCAACAACATGGTGATGGAGAAGACGCTTGAGGCGATCCGTTTCCAGGCGATGCGTCAACGCTTGGAGCACCACCCGAAGATGCGAGTCGGGACGAGCGGGCAGCTGAAATTCTTCTCACAGAGTCAATTAGAGCTGTTTGAGGCGAAGCTCCTCAAGGGTGCACGCGAGAAGGGCATGGTCGTGTCGGGGCTACAGCTGTAAGTCCACGGTCATGATCGCCTACAGCTGTACATGCACATGTACATGTGCAACATGTACATGCACATGCAACATGTACATGCGCATGTACATGTACATGCGCATGTACGGACCACCTGAAATGCGGATAACGGTGCGATAACTCCTCTGGCGAGATACGTTTGAGAGGTGGCACCAAAGTATTTCAAGGACTTTTCATCGCACGCTGCTTTGAGCGGCACTTCGCCCTTCGCCCATCTGACGCCCTCCTTCGACAACGGAACTTGTCAGCGGGTGAGATCGACTCACACGAGAGGCCACGTGTAGCGTGACGTGGCGAGCGTGAGCGACGCTGATCGTTCGTCGGACACTCTTTCGCTAAACAGTCCACTTTTATCACGGCGCTGACCGAGGAGAATCCCGGCTCGAAGCAGCCGGCCTCGTCAACGACCGCTGACATGGTAGCGGAGGTCGTCTCGGACTTCGCCGAGAGCCCGACCGGCAGCGCGAGGCTCAGGCGGCACCGTTCCGTCGGAGGAACTTCTGCCGCCTTGCCAGCTCGTGCTGCAACCGGAGAGCTTCATGAACTCTCCGGCGATCGCCACGACGGCACCGCACCGTACCGCGACCGTCACGGACGCGCCGACATCGCCACCCGTCGTGGACTTCCTCAAGTCTATCCACTGCAACTCCACCGTCGCCACGATCACTGCAGGAGCTCACCTACAGCAGGCCGACCGCACCGACGCGGACGCGCCGACCCCTTCCGGCACCTGCGCGCGTGACGCGACACCTTCGGCCGCGCGCTCGCGCGGCCATCACCTCTGGCGGAGGAGGATGGAGGACGGCACGCGTGAACCTCCTCCGCCCAAGCAAGCAAGCGAAGCGCATGCATGCATCCGCAAGCACACAACCTCAGCCACTGCACCGAGCTCTACTCAGACGCCCATCCGGGACGGCATCGCACACGAGCCAGCGCGCACACAGGCCACTCCACTCAGGCCACGAGAGCCGCACCTTCAGGAGATAGCGCCACCACGGCCAGAGCTACACGGCGACAGACCGCAGCAGGGAAATGAGAGACGGGGGTGTGAGAGCTGATCCCACCGCATGATGTGGGCAATCCAACCACAGCGGCTTGGATTGGGGGGTGTGTCAGCGGGTGAGATCGAGCTCACACGAGAGGCCACGTGTAGCGTGACGTGGCGATTGTGAGCGACGCTGAACGTTCATCGACACTCTTTCGCTAAACAGTCCACTTT
>MDTA01093367.1_pt1 | contig 10691 bp, 11 predicted proteins | sample 811151 | NCBI WGS metagenome assembly MDTA01 (sample SAMN05326648, study PRJNA326480) | marine metagenome | isolation source: seawater | place: Indian Ocean: South | collected 2010 | reverse complement strand
TGATAAACTGTGATTTTTATACATATTAAGAAAAATTTAGCAAACTTAAAATTATGTTTAATTCAATATTTCCAAAGATCCACAAAGAAGGCTATAAATTCTTAGCTATTTCAATTTTAATAACATTTATAGTTTTATTCTTTTCTAAGTTTTTAGGAACTATATTAATTTTAATTACAGTATGGGTTTACTATTTCTTTCGTGATCCGGAGCGTTTTTCAATAAATGACGAATCTTATTTAGTCAGTCCTGCAGACGGACTTATTACCGACATTTCAGAGAAATCAGGACCAGAGGAATTGAGACTAGAAAATATAACTTACACAAAAGTTAGTATTTTTATGAATGTATTCAATTGTCATGTAAATAGAATTCCTACAGCTGGTAGAATTGAGGAAATTTACTATAAGCCTGGTAAATTTTTAAATGCTTCATTGGATAAAGCCAGTGAGGAAAATGAGAGAAATTATTTTAAATTAAAATCAAAAAAAAATAGTGAGGAAATAATAATTGTTCAAATAGCAGGTTTAATTGCAAGAAGAATAGTCTGTGAAGTGGAACAAGGTCAAGATTTAAACCAAGGTGATAGAATCGGAATGATAAGATTTGGCAGTAGGGTAGATATATATTTTAAGAATAAAAAAGTTTTGGCTAAACTTGGTCAAAACGTTGTAGCGGGTGAGAGCCTCATAGCTTCTGAATAATGGAACAAAATAAGAAATTTAAATTAGTTTCATCTAAAAAGACAAGATATCTTTTACCCAATATTCTTACTTTAGGTGGAGTATGTCTTGGTATTAGTTCAATAAAATTTTCAATAGATGGAAATTTTAGTCTAGCAGTAACACTAATATTGTTTGCATCAATACTGGACGCTCTTGACGGAAGAATTGCAAGATTAATAAAAGGAACTTCAGAATTCGGAAAAGAACTAGACTCATTAACAGATTTTGTTAGCTTTGGAATAGCACCAGTATTCATTTTATATTTTTGGGAACTTAACACTTATGGGAAGCTTGGGTGGGCTATTGCATTAATTTATTCCGTTTGTTGTGTGCTTAGATTAGCGAGGTTCAACCTGACCAAAACTGATAAAGAAGAGGACTGGAAAAATAATTTTTTTGAAGGTGTTCCATCCCCAGCAGGCGGACTTATAATTTTAATGCCATTAATTTATGAGTTGACAGATCTAAACTACAACTTTGATATAAAAAGTTTTACACCTTATTTAACAGTTTTGATTGCCTTGCTTTTAGTAAGCAAGATCCCAACTTTATCACTCAAAAGAATATCGACTTCCCCAAAAACAACCATCTTTTTATTATTAAGCGTTGGTATCATTTTTATTGCACTATTGTTTTACACATTCGAAACTCTTCTAGCATTTGGAATTATTTATCTGATATCTATCCCCGTAAGTTTAATTATTTATAAATCTCAGGAAAAAAAGTATTTAACAAAAATATCTGATGAGGATCATGAAGATATTTTATAATGAAAAAATCTAAAAGAGTAAAAAAAAGTAATACTTGGAAAATTAAACAACATAGAGATCAATTTTTTAAAAAATCTAAAACTCTTGGTTTCAGATCAAGAGCATCTTTTAAGCTGATTGAACTTAATGAAAAATTTAAGTTTTTAAAAAAAAATACATATCTTCTGGATTTAGGTTCTTTTCCAGGTGGCTGGTCTCAAGTAGCGAGTAAAATAATTACTAATGGAAAAATTTTATCTTTAGATATTAAAATGATGGATCCAATCAAAAACGTTAAATTTACTAAATGTGATATTTTTGAAGAAAAAACAAAAGAGGAAATTACCAACTTTTTTCGAGGCAAATTAGATGTTGTAATTTCAGATATGGCAGCGGACACTACAGGGAGCAAATCCCTTGATTCTATAAGGACTAATCAACTTTGTTCTGAGGCAATTAATCTTTCGGTTGAAATTTTAAAAACAAATGGCGTTTTTGTTTCAAAATTATTCATGGGAGATGATTTTTTAGAGGTAAAAAATTTAGCAAAATCATTATTTAAAAACGTAAACTTTTTCAAACCTAAATCAAGTAGAAACGAGTCTAAAGAAACTTATTTACACTGTGAATTATTAAAGACTTTATAAATTTTAAAAATCGTTTATAAGAATTTATGGTATCAATAAAAGAGTCATTAACCTTCGACGACGTTTTGTTACTTCCAAAATATTCGGATGTTTTGCCTGCTGAAACAAGTATATCTTTAAATCTTTCAAAGAAAATTTTATTAAAAGTCCCGTTTTTATCTTCAGCAATGGACACAGTAACAGAGTCTAAAATGGCTATAGCCATTGCAAAAGCCGGCGGCATTGGAGTAGTTCATAGAAACTTAAGCACAAAAAATCAATCAAAAGAAATAATAAAAGTTAAAAGAAAAAAATTATTAGTAGGAGCAGCTGTAGGCACAGGTAAAGAAGACATTGAAAGAGCAAAAGCGCTAATTAACAATGGTTGTGATTTGATTGTAGTAGATACAGCTCATGGACATAGCAAAAAAGTTTTAGAAACACTTACAAAGCTAAAAAGAATAAATACCTCAGTGCCTATTTGTGTTGGCAACATAGCAACTGGCGAAGCTGCTAAAAAATTATACAATTCTGGAGCTGATATTATTAAGGTAGGTATAGGACCAGGTTCAATTTGTACAACTCGTATGGTTGCCGGTGTTGGAGTACCACAAATTTCTGCAGTAATGGATGTAAAACAGTCTTTAAAAAACAAAAAGATAAAAATTATATCAGATGGAGGTATTAAATTTTCTGGAGATATTGCTAAAGCTTTGGCGGCGGGTGCGGATGCTATCATGATGGGCTCTATTTTTGCTGGAACAGATGAAAGTCCAGGAAAAAAATTTAGAATAAAAGGAAAAATTTATAAACAATATAGAGGGATGGGGTCGATTGGAGCAATGTCTTCTGGATCAGCCAACCGATATTTTCAAAAAAAATTTAAAGATAAGTCAAAATTTGTACCTGAAGGTGTTGAAGGTAGAGTTGAATATAAAGGAAAAGTTTCAAAAATAATTTACCAGTTGAAAGGTGGATTACGTTCTTCAATGGGTTATATTGGAGCTAAAAATTTATCGCAAATATCCAAAAATGCTAAATTTGTAAAAATAACAAAAGCAGGATTTTATGAAAGTATGGTTCATAGTGTTGAAATGACACAGAAAACAATTAACTTTAAATTATGATATTAAAAATATTTAAATTTTTACTTATTATTTTTATTTTACCAAGCGCTTTGTTAGCTAATACTCAATTTTTTCAACAAGGTTTAAGTCTTTTTAAAGATAAAAAATACGATGAAGCTAAATTTAAATTTGAGCAAGATTTAGTTTTTAATCCAAAAAGCGAGTTGTCATATTTGTACTTATCAAAAATATTTAAAAAATTAGATAAAAAAAGTTTAGAGGAGCAAAATTTGAAAGCAGTAATTTTACTTAATCCTAAAAATGAAGAAGCTATTTATAATCTTGCTAAACTCAGGCTAGACTTGTCAGATTATACGAAAAGTAGGGAGTTAAATGAAAAATTAATTAATTTATGTATTAAGTTATGCGACAAAAGTAAAAAATTAAAAATAGAAATTGAAAATTTATCGAAAAAATAAATGCAATTTCACAACAATAAAGAAAAAATATTAATAATAGATTTTGGATCACAAGTAACTAAACTTATTGCAAGAAGAGTAAGAGATTTAGGAGTATATTCTGAAATAATAATTCCAAAGGATCTTCAAAGCATAAATAATTTTGAAAACATTAAAGGAATTATTTTGTCAGGAGGCCCATCTTCGGTGAATAAATTGAGATTTCAAAGTGTTCCAAGTAAAATTTTTGCAAAAAAAATACCAATATTAGGAATTTGTTATGGTTTACAACTCATATCTAAAATATTTGGAGGAAGGGTGAAGTCTTCAAAAAGAAAAAGAGAGTTTGGTAGAGCGTTTATATATAAAAAAAAGGATTCATTGTTAACAAGAAATTTCTTTAATTATAAGACATCAGTTTGGATGAGCCATGAAGACGCTGTAGTTAAAATGCCAAAAAATTTTAATCAAATTGCTTATACCAAAGACTCAAAACTTACAATAATTGAGAATAAAAAAGAGAATATTTATGGCGTTCAATTTCATCCTGAAGTTACTCATACAGATAACGGAAAACAAATCTTTAAAAATTTTCTTTTTTTGATTTGTAAAATTAAAAAGAATTGGAATATCAGTTCTCAAAAAAATAGGTTGATAAAATATATAAAAAAAGTCGTACAGAAAGATAAAGTTATATGTGCACTTTCTGGAGGAGTAGACAGCAGTGTGGTTGCATTATTAGTTAATAAAGCTATAAAAAAAAATTTGATATGTATTATGGTTGACACGGGGTTAATGAGAAAAAATGAATTTAAGTACACCTACAAAACCTTTAAAAATAAGTACAAACTTAATGTAAAATTAATTGATGCCTCAAAAATATTTTTAAAAAGATTAAAAAATATATCTAATGCAGAAAAAAAGAGAAAAACAATAGGAAAGTTATTTATTAATATATTTGATAAAGAGTCTAAAAAATTTAAAAATGTCAAATTTTTAGCTCAAGGAACCCTTTACCCTGATATAATTGAGAGTAAATCTTCAACTGGAAGCAAAACGTCAAAAATTAAATCTCATCATAATGTGGGCGGTCTTCCAAAAAAGATGAATTTAAAACTTATTGAACCATTAAAAGACTTTTTTAAAGATGAGGTAAGAGAATTAGGAAAAAATCTAGGGCTATCTAAGAATATTTCTCACAGACATCCTTTCCCTGGCCCAGGTCTTGGGATTCGAATAATTGGAAATATAACACCAGAAAAAATAAAGATACTTCAAGAAGCTGATCATATTTATATCAATGAATTAAATAAAAATAATCTCTACAACAAAATCTGGCAGGCTTATGCTGCGCTATTACCTATTAAAACTGTAGGAGTTATGGGCGATTCAAGAACCTATGAATACACTTGTTTACTTCGTGCAGTAAATTCTGAAGACGGTATGTCAGCAGATTATTTTGCTTTCCCAAAGGGTTTTTTAGATAAAATTTCAAATAAAATAATTAATAATGTTAAAGGTATAAACAGAGTAGTTTATGATATAAGTTCAAAACCACCAAGCACAATAGAATTAGAGTAGACACTGACTAAATGAATAAAAAAATAAGAACAATTATAAAAAAAAAAAATAAATCAAAAATTGTAAGCTTAACTGCTTATTCAAAAAGTATTGCTCAAATCTTAGATAACAATTGTGATATAATTCTAGTTGGTGATTCCATGGCTAATGTTTTGTATGGTTTAGAAGATACGCATAAGATAAACTTGACAAATATAATTCAACATACTCAAAGTGTTAAAAAAGGATTAAGAAAGTCCTTGTTAGTTGTTGACATGCCAAAAGGAACCTACTCTTCAAAAAAAAAAGCAAAAAAAAATGCTAAATTAGTTATGAGCAAGACCAAATGTGATGCAATTAAGATCGAAAGCAATAATAAAAATTTTATGATAATTGAGGAATTAGTAAGATCAAAAATTCCAGTTATGGGTCATATTGGATATACTCCGCAATTTAAAAAAAAATTTGCAGTCGAAGGTAACACAAACGAAAAAGCTGAAAGACTTTTAAATGAAGCAAAAAAAATTGAAAGGGCAGGAGCTTTTTCTATTGTACTAGAATGTTTGGCTCCTAAAGCGTCTAAACTAATCACTGATAATCTTAAAATTCCTACGATTGGGATAGGATCATCAACGTATTGTGATGGACAAATACTTGTAACAGATGACATGTTAGGTTTAAGCGGTTTTTATCCAAAATTTGTAAAAAAATATGCATCACTTGATAGAATAATTGAAAAAGCTGTAAAAAAATATAGTAGAGATGTAAGATTAGAAAAATTTCCTACTTCTAAAAACTTTTTTTAATGGAACAAGAAACAGACAGTAAAATTGAATTAAAAGATAAAATTATATTATTTTTAAAAGAAAATAAATATAAGGTAATTTTACTAATTTTAGTTTTTTTAACGACTTTATTTTTGATATTTTTTCTTAAACATTTAGAAGAAAAAAAAAATAATATAATTTCTCATAAATTTATTGATGCGGGTATTCTACTATCTAAGGATGAAAAAGATAAATCTAAAAAAATTCTTGAAGAGATTATTAATAGTAAAAATGAATTTTATTCAGTTTTAGCGTTAAATATAATTATAGAAAAAAATTTAGAAAAAGATAAGAAAAAAATAATAAGTTATTTCGAAACCTTAGAAGATTTATCAATAAATGAAGATCGAAAAAATCTTTTAATCCTTAAAAAGGCCTTATATCAAATGAAAAACTCTAATGTCGAAGAAGGAAAAGAAATTTTAAAAAGCCTAGTAGAGAGTAACTCAAAGTTTAAAGAAATAGCAAAAGAAATTTTGGATAAATAAAATAAAGATTATAAATGAAGATTTTATTTTTTTTGATTTTAATATTTGCATCAGGATGTTCTTTTGACAAAAACTCAGGAATTTGGATTAATGAAAATGAAGCTTTAGAACAGGACAAATTATTCATTGAATTTAAAACTCTTTCATTAGCAAATAACTCATTTAATGAAATTATCAATGTAAAACAAGAAGATTTTAAAATAAATGTACCAAAAAAAATAACCTCAACAAATTGGAAAGACATTTTTTATGACGAGACAAACAATCTTAAAAATTTTCAATACGACGATACCCAAAAAACAATTTTAAGAAGTAAAAAATTAACAAAAAATAAAATCGACAAATATATCTTATCTGAAGAAAATAATATAATTTTTAGTGATCAAAAAGGAAACTTATTTGTTTACTCTTTAAATGAAAAAAAATTAAAAAATAAATTTAATTTTTATAAAAAAAGATTTAAAAATTTTAAAAAAAAATTAAATTTGATTGTCGATAATGGTGTTATTTATGTTTCAGACAACATTGGTTATCTCTATGCTTATAATTACAATTCAAATAAAATTTTATGGGCAAAAAATTACAAAGTTCCATATCGCTCTAATATTAAAATCTCTGGTGAAAAATTAATTGCTTCTAATCAAAATAATAATTTATTTTTCTATAATAAGAATACAGGTGAAATTTTGAAATTAATTCCAACCGAAGAGAATACTGTTAAAAATAGATTTATAAATAATATATCATTAAATGCTAAATATACATTTTTTCTCAATACATATGGTTCTTTATACGCAATAAGTAATGATGACATGCAGGTTAAATGGTTTATAAATTTAAATCAGTCACTTGATATAAATCCAAGTAATCTCTTTTCAGGGAATCAAATTATCAATGATCAAAAAAGAGTTTATGTTTCTTCAGACGAGTTTACATATGTAATTGACGCTGATAATGGATCTATTATATTTAAAAAAAACTTTAGCTCTTTAGTAAAGCCTTTGTTAATCAATAATCATCTTTTATTAATAAGTAAAAATAACTTACTCATTATGACTGACATTGACGATGGAAAAATTATTTATTCTTTAGATATAAATCAAGAAATTTCAGAATTTGTAAAAAGTAAGAAGAAAAAAGTTCAATTCAAAAATATAATGTTTATTAATAATAAAGTTTTCGTATTTCTTAAAAACTCGTTTGTTCTAAGATTCAATTTAAACGGAAAATTAGAAGAAATTAGCAAATTTTCAAAAAAAATTAATACTTTTCCTATAGTCTTAAATAGATCAATTTTATACTTTGATTACAAAAATAAGCTTTACGTCGTAAATTAATTGTTAGATTTTCCACTCAATAAAGATAATTGCTTTATTTTTAATCCTTGCAAATTATCAGTAGGTCTTATCGGATAATCTCCAGTGAAGTAATGATCACTAAATTGAGGAAAAATATCATTTCTTTTTTCATTTGCTAAAGCTTTATAAAGTCCATTTAAACTCAAAAATTTTAGACTTTTGGCCCTGATATAATTTGTCATTTCGTTCAAATTTTTTTCATGAGCAAGTAACTCATCTTTTGTAGGCATATCCACACCGTAAAAATCAGGAAATCTTATTTCTGGACACGCTATTCTCACATGAACGTCTTTCGCCCCTCCTTCATATAACATTTTTACAATTTTGTGACATGTTGTTCCTCTTACTAAAGAGTCATCAATTAGAATAATTGATTTATTTTTTACTATACTTTTTGTTGAACTTAGTTTCAATTTAACTCCCAGACTTCTGATATTTTGTAAAGGTTCAATAAAAGTTCTTCCTACGTAATGGTTTCTTATTAATCCAAGCTCGAACAATTTTTTTGACTCTTGTGCATATCCTAAAGCTGCTGGCACACCAGAGTCTGGAACTGGTACTACTAGATCAGCTTTTATATCTGTCTCTTTAGCGAGTTCTGCACCAAGACTTTTTCTATATTCGTAAGCACATTTGCCATCGATTATACTATCTGGTCTTGCAAAATAGATATATTCAAATACACATGGTCTTGCTCTTTGTTTAGGAAAGGGTTTAACACTTTCAATCTTTCCGTTTTCAACAAAAACTATTTCACCATTTTCAACTTCCCTAACAAACGTAGCTCCGACTATATCTAAAGCACATGTCTCAGATGCAAAAATATAAGAGTTCTTTAATTTTCCTATTACTAGTGGTCTAATCCCAAAAGGATCTCTAACACCTACTAATTTCTTGTTGGTCATTAAAATAAGCGAATAACCACCTTGAATTTGAAAAAGAGCATCAATTAATTTATCTAAAAACTTATCCCTTTTAGATTTAGCGATTAGTTGTACAATAGTTTCCGTATCACTTGTTGTCCTAAAAATAGCACCTTCTTTTACTAGCGTTTCCCTTAATAAAAGTGCATTAGTTAAATTTCCATTATGTGCAACACTTAATCCCCCCATGTGTAAATCGGCAAAAAAGGGCTGTATATTTCTTAATGAAGTTTCTCCTGTAGTTGAATACCTGTTGTGACCAATGGCAAAGTCTCCAGGTAACTTTTTTATAGTATCCGAATCTGTGAAATGATCCCCTACTAGACCTTGTCTTTTTTCTGAGTGATAATTTTTTCCATCAAAAGAGACTATGCCACAACCTTCTTGACCTCTATGTTGTAAAGCGTGAAGACCAAGTGCTACTAATGCTGATGAATCACTATGATTAGATATTCCAAAAATACCACATTCTTCTCTCAGTTTATCTAATTTATATTTTTTCAATTTTTTCTTTCGTATCTAAAAAATCATCACTTGAAGGAAATTCTTCAATTAGCAGTTCACTGCCTTTTTTGATTAAATCAAATGAGATCGCATCTTCAGGAGATATACCCCAATTTTTGTAAGGATAAAACCAATTTAATATAGAAAATAAACATACGCACACCACATAACCTTTAAAAATTCCAAATAAAAAGCCGAAGCTTTTATCTATAGAGCCGACCCCAGTCCAGGTCACTGCTTTACTAAGAACTTTACCTATCACAATTATTAAAAATAATGTAAAAATAAAAATAGCTATACCAAGACCGATGCTATTTATAAATTCAGATTCTATATAATCACTTACGGTAGGTTGTAATTTTGGAACTAAAATTATAGTAACTATTGTAGATAAAACCCATTTCATAAAAGAAATCAAACTTAGTGAGAAACCTTTTAAAAAACATTGAATGATAGTGTAGGTTAAAATTAGAGCAACAATAGCGTCAAATAAATTTATATTATTTAGGATTTTTTCAAAAATCTCAGCCATTACAAGTATTATGTCTCATCACCGAAAGGTTTATAAATTAAAAGTAATTTAGGAAGTAAAGTAAGAACAGATATCATAGCTAAAAGCATTGCAATTCCTGTAAAAATTCCGAAATAAATAGTGGGTATAAAATTTGATAAAACAAGAATAGAAAATCCAAAAACGATAGTTATAGATGTATTTAAAATTGCTATACCCACCGTACTATGACACCTATCTAAGGTTTGGTTGTAATTTTTGATTTTTTTAAATTCTTCACTAAACCTGTAAATATAATGAATACTATTATCTACAGCTATTCCTATAGTTATTGCTGCAATTGTAATGGTCATCATATCGAGCGGGATACCAATTAAACCAATTATCCCTAGAATAAAAAATGCAGCTATGAAATTTGGAACTATACCTATTAAAGATAAAGTCACATTTCTAAAAAGGATAAAAAACATCGTAAAAATTCCAAGCATGACAATACCAAGAGTAAGAATTTGAGATTTGAACAAACTTTGTAATAGATTATTAAATAAAATTAATACTCCTACTAATTTATATTCTTCTTTTTCAAATCCAAGTTTTGTATTTAAATCAGAATTTATCTTCTGAATTAAATCATCTCTTCTTAATTCTTTTAATGAGTCTTTAATTCTTACTGTAATTCTTGCTTCATCTTGTTCCACTGAAATATAAGGCGAAATAATTTCCTTTTTAATTTCCTGAGGTATTTTGCTGTACAGAACTGCTATTTCTAAACTTTGAAGTTCTTTTTTATTCAAATCTTCTGCAACTCTTAAAATTGATCCAAAAGACAACACTTTGCCGATTTCAGGTAATGAATCTAAATAATCATGAACTTTTAATATTTTATCCATTTTAT
>MDTA01156856.1_pt1 | contig 10692 bp, 11 predicted proteins | sample 811151 | NCBI WGS metagenome assembly MDTA01 (sample SAMN05326648, study PRJNA326480) | marine metagenome | isolation source: seawater | place: Indian Ocean: South | collected 2010 | reverse complement strand
TTTCATACGATGTTTTAAAACTGACGCGTCCAGTGCCCGTGGCGTTTGAGATATTCAGCTTAGACGGTCGACGCGTTCGTTTTGGGCAGACCGCACAGGAATTGAGCGGTCGCCACGTCCGGGTTTGGGATGGGCGAGATTCATGGGGAAGACGCGTGCCGCCCGGCACGTATTTGTATCGTGTTAAAGTTGAAGCAGGCGTGGGAAAGCGAGCTCGCGCTGGGCTTGTTTCTATCGTTTATTAGCAAGGGTGAGCGTCTATGAGATTTGTGTACTGCGATCGAAGTGGCGCTATTTTACCGGAGAATTGATGTGTTTGACACAGAGGTAGTGCTGCCGGAGTACGGGGGACGTTCGTTTGCCGATCTGCCGCAGATGGTACGCTATGCCCTAACGGGCCAAGGTGATTCGGGGCTTTCATCTGAACTGATCGGGCCTGTGGATCGCCGTTGGAAAAAAGTAGCTGTCTTTTTTATCGACGCGTTTGGCTGGCGTTTTTGTCAGCCCCGGCTACGGTCAGATCCCTTTTTGCGTCGCTTTGTCGAAGTGGGTGTTGCAGAGAAGATGACCGCACAGTTCCCCTCCACAACGGCTGCGCACGTAACCTGCATTCACACCGGTATGCCGCCCATAGAGAGTGGGATATACGAATGGCAATACTATGAACCGCTGATAGATCAGATCGTTGTGCCGCTACTGTTTTCTCCGGCGGGCAGCAAGATGCGCAACGCATTGGAAGACGTGGAACCAGAAGAAATTCTACCAACGCAAACGGTCTATCGCGATCTAGAGGACATGGGCATTCGCTCGTGTGCGTTTCAACCTGCGCTGCATTTGGTGTCGCCCTACGCGCGTCTGACCTATGACGGGGCAGAGGTCGTTCCCTACCGCACGTTAGCCGAGGGACTGACCTCTTTGAAGAGGCGTTTGAGCGAAGAGACGGATCCATCGTACTTTTTCTTCTATTTTGATGGTATTGATCAGGTCGGGCACGTGCATGGCCCTGACTCAGCTCATATCAATGCCGAGGTAGATGCCTTTTTAGCTACGGCGGAACAGGTTGTTGGCGAGGGATTGGACGGGGATACGCTCTTGCTGATGGTGGCCGATCACGGCATGGGAGAGATTGATCCTAAAACGACAATTTATCTCAATATAGAGCCTGAATTTGACGGAATAGAGCGCTTTCTGCGACGTAGCGAACAGGGAGATCTCCTAGTGCCGGCCGGTTCGTGCCGTGACTTGTTTCTTTATATAAATGACGGGTTAATTGAAGAGGCGCAGGCCTTTCTCGAAATGCGCCTGCGCGGCCGGGCTTCTGTGCTGCGCTGTGCAGACTTAGTGGAACGCGGACTTTTTGGACTGGGGCCACCCAGCGAGGCGTTTGATGCGCACATCGGCGATCTAGTCATTTTGCCGCATGCTGGCCAGTCTGTGTGGTGGTATGAGCGGGGTAAGTTCGAACAGCGACACTACGGTTCGCATGGCGGCCTGACAGCGGCAGAAATGGAGATTCCCTTTCTGGCTCGGCCTTACTGAGTCTTGCGCACAGGCGCTTGGGTCTTATATGAGGTCAAACGTGTGCCGGGCCGCATGGGTGTGCGTTTCTGGCACTTGCTCGCCAAAGTTGTGGCGTATGCCAAAGAGGTTGGCCAGGACGAGGATGAAGCCGACGATTACGACCCATTTGAGGCGACTACTTTGCTGTCGGTGAATACCCCGCGCGTAAAGATAGTAGCCGAAAATCGCCCACGGTGGTATCGCCATCCAGACTTTGGTGTCTGGCCCTTCTAAGTGCGCTCCGGGTGCGCCAAACAGCCAGATAACACCCATCCCCAAACCTAACGTAAAGATAGAGAATCCGATTGCAGCAAAGCGAAAGGTTGCGGTAGCCGAGGTGTCTAGTGCAGGCAGATAGTGGTTAAGCCGGCCACGTTTGAGCGCGCTCTGTTGCAGTAGGTAGGCTGCGGCTGTGCAGAACGCCAGCGCGAAGCCGACATAGCCGAGCAAGGAAAGCACGACGTGCACGCCAAGCCAGGGATACTGGACCAGCACGTGTTCGCTGCTGGCCAGTTCTACCGGCATGAGCATTGGGTAGAGAAGTGCTAAAAAAGCCAGTGGGGCGGCCAGGAGGCTTAGGTAGCGTACGCGAGTGTAATGCTCTGCTACTAGCGCTCCGCCGAGCAGCGCTATAATAAGCCAAGAAATAATGACTAGGAGGCTGGAAAAGGGTGACTGCCCGGAGAGTGTTGCGTGTAGTACCATACCGAATACGTGCACAGAGACGCCGACCACAAGTGCGCGTCGTCCCAGCGAGTCCCATCCCGTTTTACGCATCAGGAAGGAGCCCTGAAACAAGAGCGTAGCTGTCAAGTAAAGGACGAGTGAGAAGCCAAGAGTCAAGGCACATGCTGTAGTCACGATGTTGAGTCTCCCTCGGTTGAGCCTTTCGCTCCGTTGCTCAGATCGAAGAGACGTCGTACGGTGTCGAGACGAATATAGCTGTCATCATCGTTGGCAAATTGACGCACTTGGACTAGGGGATCGTGCAGCAATTTGTTAGCGTAGCCGCGTAAGATACCTTCGACTATTTTTCGGTCCTTTTCAGATAAGTGCTCCAGCTTAGCGTTCCATCGCTGCAACTCGACGTTTTGTAAGTTTGCTGCTCGCTGACGCAAATCCCGGATGAGTGGCCCTGCTCCCAGCGCATTAAGCCAGTGAAGAAAACCGCGCAATTCGTCTTCGATAATAAGCTGAACCTTGGCGATTTCGCGCTCGCGCTCTTGCCGATTGCTGGCCACGACTTGCTGCAGGTCATCAATGTCGAAGAGAAAAACATTGTCAATCTTGCGTACCGCAGGATCAATGTCGCGCGGGACGGCGATGTCTATGAGGAAAATAGGTCGTCCGCGTCGCTGCAGCATAGCTTGACCCAGCATGTGAGGCGTTAAGACAAAATCAGGAGCCGATGTCGAAGAGATGACGATGTCGGTTTCCGCCAGTTGGTTGGTCAGGTTGTTAAAGTCAACTGCTTGGCCTGAAAAGCGTGCTGCAAGTTCTTGGGCACGGGCAAAAGTTCGGTTGGCTACGCGCAAAGATGCCACATCGGCGTCGACCAAATACTGTGCGGTTAACTCTCCCATCTCTCCAGCGCCTAGCAACATGGCGTGGCAGGCCTCCAAATCGTCAAATACCTGGCTCGCTAGCTCTACGGCTGCCGTGCTGATAGAGAGATGGCCTCGGCCGATATCAGTTTCGCTGCGCGCTCGCTTACCGGTGCGCAAGGAACGTTGAAATAATTCGTTGAGTAAGAGGCGCGCTGAACCGTGTTGTTGCGCAGTATCGAGCGCCGTACGAACCTGCTTGAGAATCTGTGATTCGCCTAGGACGAGCGAGTCGACACCGCAGGCCACGCGGAATAGGTGCGTGGCGGCATCTTCACCGCTGAGCGTGTAAAAATGCGACTGCAGCTGCTGCACATCGACGGCTCGAGTGTCTGCTAAGAAGCGCTGTGCGCCGTCTAAACCGTGTTCGCTATCGACCGCGATGTACAGCTCAGAGCGATTACACGTAGACAGGATAGCCGCTTCGCTGAGACCGTATTCTTCGAGCAAGCGCGTTAATGCCTGCGGCTGGTCGTTCTCAGGAAATGCGAGTCGTTCACGCACTTCAACCGGAGCTGTGTGATGGTTTAAACCAAGTGTGAGAATTTGCATCGACGCGGTGTCTTCACGGGTTGAGATTGTATGTATAAGGTACGTAAAACACGGCTAATTACAACGCCGGTCGGTATATTATCTCTACATGCGTTGGTCTGCTCAGTGAAGCGGTGGAGCGAAGGAATAAAAATGGGCGATGGGTTGTCTAATGCGTATGGGTGAGTCGTTGTCCACTGACGTAGAGTGCATTGCGCGTACCAAGATGGGCGATGGTCAGGCCTTTCGCCAACTCGTGGAACGCTACGAGGGACAGGTTGCGGCCACCGTAGTAGGTATGCTCGGGTCTGGTGCTGAGGCTGAAGACGTGGGACAGGAGGTATTTATCCGCTTTTACGAGTCGTTGGATAAATTTCGCGGTGATTCGACTGTTGGGACATATATAACGCGCATAGCGATCAACCTTTCGCTCAATGCCGTCGAGCGACGAAAGCGCATACGCTGGCGTTTCTGGAGTCGCGACGAAGCAGAGAATCCTCCCGATTATGTCGGTGTAGACGGGCGTGAAGAGCGTTTGCGGCAGGAGCAGAGCGAATCTGTACACGCGGCACTGCAGCAGCTCGATCCCGCATTTCGTGCGGTCGTAGTATTGCGCATGTTGGAGGGCTATTCGACAAAGGAAACGGCTGATTTACTAGATATTGCAGAAGGAACGGTGCTGTCGCGCCTTTCTCGCGCCATTAAAAAGTTGGAGGAGGTTCTCAAAAAAGAGGGAGATCTGTCGTGTGAAAGATGATATGGATACCGTGATGATGAAGGCGCTGGCCGGCGAATTGAATTCCGATGAGGCTAGCAGATTGGCACGTGCGCTGGAAGCTGACGGCGTGATGCGCGCTAGGTGGCAGCGACTCGAAAGCCTACAGACGGATTTGCGCTTTGAGCGCGCCGATTCGTTTGGGCCGTTTTTTGCCGCACGCGTAACAGCGCGCGCGCAGCAGGGCGAGAGCATAGTCGATGGTTTGATGTGGATGTTTCGTTCGCTTGCTCCAACTGCAACGCTGGTTGCATTGATTATCGCATTTAACAACTGGAGCGACTACAGTGACATCGATGGAAATGCGTCTGTAATGGAAGCGATCTTTGCCATTGAGCCAATTTCTCTGAACGTGGTCTACGTAATGGAGGAGTGAGATGCCACTTGGATCAAAAAGTAAGGGTGCCATCATCCTCATATGCACTCTGATAGTGGGAATCGCTTTGGGCAGTCTAGGCATGGGGGCGTTTATGCGTCAGCGTTTGCGGAACATACCCAACCCACATTTATTTGCGCGAAATACGGTGCGTCTTATCCAGCCCAACGATGAAGATCAGCGCGCGCGCTTGCGGTCCATATTAGAGGGTGCAATGCCTCGCTTTAGGGCGTTGGATGCTAATCATCGCGCCGCAATGGGATCCCTAATTGATTCAGTATATGAGGAGCTCAAGCCGCACGTAGATGCCGAACAATGGGCGCGCATTGAAGATCGAGATCGCCGCTTTCGCGAGATGATGAGGCGCTGGGGTCCTCGGCGGCCACCACGTGGCATGCGCGATCTTCGCAACGAGGGCCGGTCGCTAGACAGTCTGCGAGACGGGCGCAAGAGGGATCGTTTGCCGCCCGAAAATCAATAGCATAAGTAGAGCGTTTTATCATCGTGTGCCGCGCCGTGCACCTAGATGGGCGAGAGCTCCAGTACACTAACTATTCGCCTTGTGGAAAACGGCTTCGAGTAATCGTGTTTGGTCTCGTTGTCTAGTACAAGCCGTACTGCGACTTGAGGCGGCGTATCGTTGGGTAATCGGCTGCGAAGGGCAATGGATGAGTCTGTGGTGCGGGTAGCGTGCCTTCGGCAAAGGGCGTCCCAGCTAGCTTCTGATTGTAGGCTATAACCATCAGGGCCTCCAGATTGATAACATCCAGAGCATTGTAGGCCAGCAGTGTATGGAGGGCTTTCTCATCGCCTCGTTGCCAATATTCATTCCACAGAAGTACGGCGAAAAACCCGTCGATGTCTTCTAGGCCTCGACGATCTATGCCGAGCTGCCGTTCACATCCTTTTAACCCACCTTTGAGACCTAAGCTGTTCAACACGTAGCGCAGATCGATATGGGCGTGATCTAAGGGAGCCCGCAGGTAGCGTCGTACAAACGGTGCATCAAAGCTTTTGCCGTTGTAGCTGACGAGTACCTTGTACCGCGCCACGTCGTCGGCAAATTGGTCCATATTGGTGCCGTGCACGTAGTGGCGCAGATGCTGGCCGTCATAGAGCACAATCGTTGTGATATGGTCCTCTGGACCGCCTAATCCCGTGGTCTCTATATCGAAGTAGGCCGTATCGTCGCGGAACTCTGCAAACAGCCGCCAGTGCTCTCGCGCAGGGAGATTTTCATAAAAGAAATTCGGATCGCGCTCACTCAGGTGACGGGTAGAGCGACGTGCTGTGTCAATGAGGGCATCTGCTTTATGTGGTGTGAGGGGCACCTGTTCGGACCAGAGCAGATCGCGCCAAGTACGAACACCCTTGTCCCAGAGCAGGCGCTCGTTTTGTGGCCCCAAGCCGGGCGCGTGACAGAATGTGTGTTGTAGCACGGACGGCCTTTCGTTTGCGACATACCAAGAAAAAGCGCAGATAGCCTAAGCGCAATGGGATGTAAAAGGTATACTGTTTAATCTACGTGCTATTGACAGTTGCAGAACTTTAAGTGTACATTTGTTCACTATTTTGATTTGCTGTATTTACAACAAAGGTTTTCCGATATGGCACTTGGCCACTCTCATATAGATGTGCGCGGTGGAAAAGGTGTGCACATTGCTCCATACGTTGCGCAAGAACATCCCACTGTTCCCTTTTTCATATCGAGGGTTCCCGCTGGTTTCCCCTCACCGGCAGCCGACTACTTCGATGACGGACTCGATCTGAACGATTTAATTGTCCGTCACCCCGCAGCAACGTTTTTTGTGCGCGTAGAGGGAGAATCAATGCTAGGCGCTGGAATACATCCTGGCGATATGCTGGTTGTTGATCGTGCTGAAGTACCTGCGGATCAATCGGTGGTTGTGGCTGTGCTCAACGGCGATTTTACGGTTAAGCGCATTTATCAGAAAGACGGCACCCTCTCACTTGTGTCAGAAAATGAGCGAATGCCTCCCATTCGGCTGAGTGAAGAAATGGATTTTGAGGTGTGGGGCGTAGTAACTTATGTCATTCATCAGGTTCAATGAGTGGGGTACGCTTTGCTCTAGTCGATTGCAATAACTTCTACGCTTCCTGCGAGCAGGTGTTTCGTCCCGACTTGCGTTACAGACCCGTGGTGGTCCTGAGCAACAATGACGGCTGCGTGGTCGCGCGCTCGCCAGAGGCCAAAGCACTCGGGATCGGATTGGGCGATCCGTACTTCAAAATTCGCTATGCGTTTGAGCGTTCTGAGGGCGTTGCGTTTTCTTCTAACTACATGCTCTATGGTGATATGTCGCGGCGCGTAATGGATACGCTGCGCACGTTTACCGACGAGGTTGAAGAGTACTCTATCGACGAGGCCTTTCTCGTTCTCCGCGACCCCCTGCCCGATCTATCGTCGCACGCTCTGACATTGCGCGATACCGTAAGGCAGTGGACAGGGCTGACCGTATCGGTGGGACTGGGGGCGACTAAAACGCTGGCTAAAGTAGCCAATCGCCTTGCCAAAAAAGGGTCTGGCATGTGTAATCTCATTGAACACGGAGATATACGATGTGCGCTGAGTGAGGTCGCGGTCGAGGACGTATGGGGAATCGGGCCTCGATACGGTCGAATGCTCGCTTCTTATGGAATTGTTAACGCGCTGCAGCTGAGTCAGGCTGATGATCAGTGGGTGCGGCGGCAGATGACGGTTTTGGGGTTGCGCACCGTACTCGAGTTGCGCGGAATATCCTGCTTTGGGCTGGATCAAACGCCACAGCCAAAAAAATCCATCGTCCGTTCGCGGCAGTTTGGGCGCGATGTAGTCGAACTAGAAGAAATACTCGAGCCGCTTGCGTCTTATGTGTCAGCAGCTGCGCGGGTGTTGCGTATGCAGGGAAGCGTCGCTGGAGCTATGCGCGTATCTGTAGCCACGAGTCGTTTTGACAAGTATGCCTACGCCAACTCGACGTTCCGCACCCTGCCTTGGCCGACGGCGCATACAGGCGAACTCATAGATTGGGCCTGTCAGTGCATGCGGCAAATATATTGCCCAAACTTTGCTTACCGGCGTTGTGGCGTAATGCTGACAGCGTTGACGCCCGCCAATACGCTTCAGACGAGCTTGTTGACTCAAGAACATTACGATAAAAAGAAAAGAGCCCTTATGGAGATGCTTGATGCAGTGACGCACCAATGGGGAGACCATGCGCTTCATTTTGCGCGCGAGGGTGTTGATCGTGGGTGGCGGATGCGGCAGGGATGCCGGTCACCGCGTTATACGACGCGCTGGGACGAAGTGCCGGTTGTATTCACATGACCGGTATGTAAATAGTCGCATTTGTAGCGAAGTTGAGCACGTGACGGATTCTATTGAGGAGACTGAATTCAGTTCTACCGGCCGATTTTCTACTATGCATCTGCTTGAATATCCATTAACTTAAGATTTGCGAACTGTTTCATACAATGCGTGCGCCTTTTAGGCGCTCGCCAAACGCGGGATGTAGTTATGTCTTCACAGCAAACCTCTGGGCATGTGAACGTTTCTTTTGGACAAGCTCTAAAGATGCTTGTGCCTTATGCCCAATCAAAAATAGTAGAGCAGATCAAGACGGTTTTTCTAATCGTAGCCTACCTTGTCTTGTTTCAGCTCGTAGTCCTTAATATTCCAATTTCCAATGCCTTGGTAGTGGCTTTGGGTATCGGCGTGGTCGTGCTGGGTCTGGCCTTCTTTATGGAAGGTCTTTTCTTTGGTTTGATGCCGCTGGGTGAAATATGTGGTATCCGCTTGCCGCAAAAAACTGTGCTCCCTGTGATTTTAATATTCGCTTTCATTCTGGGTTTGGGAGCGACATTTGCTGAACCGGCTATTGGCGTCTTGAAGTCGGCTGGATCTTCTGTGCAGGCATGGGATGCGCCGCTGCTTTTTCTCATACTCAATAAACATTCAGATGCGCTAGTGTGGTCGGTGGGCGTCGGCGTTGGAATTGCCGTACTTTTTGGCATGCTACGTTTTCTCTACGGCTGGTCGCTGAAGCCATTTGTTTATGTGCTGTACGCCATTGGTGGTTCTGTATCGGTTTGGGCTTACTTCGACCCTAATCTCGTGCATTTAACCGGACTAGCTTGGGATTGCGGTGCTGTTACAACCGGTCCCGTTACTGTTCCGCTAGTTTTGGCCTTGGGCATAGGTATTTCACGTGTTGCTTCTAGCGGTGGCGGTGCTGCTGGTGGTTTTGGTGTAGTAACGTTGGCATCAGCCTTTCCGATTTTGGCCGTTTTAGGTCTGGGCTTGTATTTTTTGCCTTCCGTACCGAATCCTTCTTCCGATGTAGAATTCTGCAGCCCTTCGCAACGCGCCCAAGCGGTCTCGCTTTTCGATAGTGAAGACGCATTCAAAGGATATGTCATGCGCAACGGCAGTCCTATGGCACGTGAAGCCTTCTTTAAGGGTGATACGGAAGCATTGGATGCCTATGTAGTAGCGCTATCGAAAAACGTGACAAAGCAAGAGGCCATCTTTGGCAGTGCTGACGCTTTCGTAAACTGGCTATTTAACAGTGGTTCGAACGCGCAGCGTCTGGCCATATACGGTTCTGAAGAAGCAGTACGCGCTGAGGCGGAAGCACTATACTCCAGGAAGGGTGGGAGTGCACTCGATGTTGCGGACCTCCTAGAGCGCAACGGTTTGGGTGCGGTACAGGCTATTGTTCCTTTGAGTCTTTTCTTGTTAGCCACACTATTGTTAGTGCTGCGCGAGCGTATTCGGCGTGCCGACGAACTTGTGTTGGGTATCTTTTTCGCTGTCATTGGCATGAGTCTATTTAGCATAGGGATTGAACTAGGCTTGTCGCGGTTGGGAAGCGAAATAGGCACCAATTTGCCGACTTCGTTCAAAGCTGTCGAGATGAAGCAGCAAAACGAAGTCATTCGCAACTTTGATCCTTCCATTGTTACCAAGGCGATTACGAGTGAGGGTACAGTTCAGGAAGTTTTTTCGCGCAAGACAGAAGAGGGCTATGAACTGTTGCCCTATCACGAAGAAAACTTTGATATGCGTACGAAGCAATACTCTTACACGCCGATCAGCGGACCTCTTTTTAAAGGTTTTCTCGGTGTAATCGTAGTGATTCTGTTCGCGTTCATGATGGGGTACAGTGCAACGCTCGCTGAGCCGGCGCTTAACGCTTTGGGCACGACTGTGGAACAGCTCACGGTGGGCACATTCAAGAAACAGCTGTTGATGCAAGCTGTCGCAATTGGGGTGGGCGTTGGAATCTCGTTGGGAGTAGCCAAGATTATTTATAATTGGCCTTTGATATGGATGTTGGTGCCGCCCTACGCTTTACTTATGGTACTGACGGTTTTATCCAACGAAGAATTTGTCAATATAGGATGGGACAGCGCGGGAGTGACTACGGGTCCTGTGACTGTTCCGCTAGTTTTGGCGATGGGATTAGGTATTAGTGCACAGGTCGGTAGTATAGAGGGATTCGGTATCCTGTCTTTGGCTTCGGTCTGCCCCATACTGTCCGTACTAATAGTGGGGATGTTCGTAACAGCGCGGCGTAAAGATAAAATAGAAAAAACCGCGGTTTAGGAGATTGGTCATGGAAAAGATACGAGCCGCACAGGTAACATGCACAATTTATAACTCGGTAGTTGATCGTGCGTTGGCCGTGCTCGAAGAGATTGGTGTGAAGGCGTATCACACTCAGCCTAGTCGAGCTACTGTTCTACGTCGACGTGAAGGCCTTTGGGGTATTGGTGCCGGTCTAGTTATCGAGGAAGAGCCCGCTACTCGCTTGACTTTTCACGTATCAGTTGAATCTGCCGAA
>MDTA01114797.1_pt1 | contig 10692 bp, 14 predicted proteins | sample 811151 | NCBI WGS metagenome assembly MDTA01 (sample SAMN05326648, study PRJNA326480) | marine metagenome | isolation source: seawater | place: Indian Ocean: South | collected 2010 | reverse complement strand
CTTACTTTTCTAGATTTTTTTCTAGATCTCCTTACTTTTCTAGATTTTTTTCTAGATCTTTTTACTTTTCTAGATTTTTTTCTAGATCTTCTTACTTTTCTAGATTTTTTTACCTTTCTAGTACGTCTGTTTTTTTTTGGTTTCCTAGCTTTCTTTGTTTTTCTTTTTTTTTTCTTAGGCATTATATTATATGTTAAAATTTACTTAATATTACCCATCTTACAAATAATTTTCCAGCTTTTAAAATCAATTGGCATTACTGAAAGTCTACTTTGCTTAACTAAGGGTAAATGTGAAATTACCTTGTTTTTTTTAATTTTTTCTAATGTAACTGGTGTAATGAATTTTTTTTTGAACCTAACCTGAACAGCTACAAATCTGTTTTTTTGGTCAGTTTTATCCAGAAAAGCCTCTTTAACTACTTCTACGACACCTACAATCTCTTTACCGATGTTAGAATGATAAAAAAAACAAAGATCACCCGAACTCATTTTTTTTAAATTATTTGCCGCTTGATAATTTCTAACTCCGTCCCATACAGCTCCTTTTTTTCCTGCTTTTTTCTGTTGATCGATTGACCAAACATCAGGTTCAGATTTAAGCAACCAATAATTCATTATAGCTTTAAACCTGGACCCTTCATGTAAGGAGCATTGCTATCAAGTTGCCATCTAGACCTAGCCTGAATTTTATAATCGTCAATTAATTTTTTCTTAAATCTTTTTATCCCAGCCCATGCAATCATTGCAGCATTATCTCCACAAAGTTTCGCATCAGGATAAATAGTTTCAAAGCCAAGTTCTTTTGATAAGTTAGTTAAGTTTTTTCTTATAGACTTATTAGCTGCCACACCTCCTGCTACAACTAATTTAATTTTACTACTTTTTGTTTTTTCCTTAAACATATTCACTGCGATTTTTGTTTTTTTATAAAGGATTTTGTTAATTGTGTTTTGAAATGATGCTGCAAGATTATATTTTAACTTTTCATCACCATTTATTTTCTTCGACTCTCTCAACACGGCAGTTTTGAGTCCAGCAAATGATAAATTACATCCCGCTTTATTAATAATAGGTTCTGGTAAAGTAAAAAAATTCTTATCTCCTAAATTAGAAAACTCTTCTACCTTTGGTCCTCCTGGATATCCAAGATTGAGCATTTTTGCAGTTTTGTCAAAAGCTTCACCCAACGCATCGTCTATTGTAGTTCCCAGTTGTTCGTAATGATTTACATCTTTAACAATTAAAAACTGGGTATGTCCTCCAGAGATTAATAAAAGTAGATATGGAAAATCAATTTTTCTTTCTATACTTGGACTTAGAGCATGACCTTCTAAATGATTAATTCCAATAAATGGTTTTTTAGAAAACGCTGCAATAGATTTTCCAATATTTAACCCAACAGTTAAGCATACGATTAAACCTGGTCCTGCGGTAGCAGCAACACCATCAATTTCATTTATAGATAATTTGCTCTTCTTTAGTGCTGAATTAATTATAAAATCGATATTTTCTAAATGTGCTCTAGCTGCAAGTTCAGGTACAACTCCCCCATATTTCTCGTGTTGAGAAATCTGGCTAGAGATTACGTTAGACAAAATATCTGCAGTGCCTTTATTATTTTCCCTGATTACTGCAGCAGCTGTTTCATCACAGCTAGTTTCAATTCCCAAAAATGTTATATTATTTGTCATCTCATTTAATAATTTTAAATAGTATAAAACAGTTCTTTAAATTATATAATCAATTAATGATTAAAATTACTATTGGTTCAAGAGGAAGTAAACTTTCTAAAGCTTATAGCTTCAAAGTAAAGGAACTATTGATTGAGAAAAATATTGAATTAAAAGAGGAAGATATTGAATTAAGGACGATCACAACCTCAGGTGATCTTAATCAAAATATTAAAATATCAGAGATAGGAGGAAAAAATCTATTTTGTAAAGAATTAGAGCAAAGCCTACTTAACAAAGAAATAGATATTGCAGTTCATTCTCTTAAAGACATGGAGTCGATTGAGAATAAAGATCTTACAATCGGGGCCTATTTAAAGCGGAATGATTTCAGAGATGCTATAGTCAGTAATAAGATTAAAAAAATTTTTGATTTAAAAAAAAAGGTTATAATTGGATCAAGCTCGAAAAGAAGAGAATTGCAATTAAAAAAAATTAACAAAGAAATTTCAATAGTACACATCAGAGGGAATGTAGACACAAGAATTAAAATGCTTGAAAAAGGAAATTTAGATGGAATCATTCTTGCAGCTGCGGGAATAAAATGTTTGAATATGAATAATCATATTAGTTTAATTTTTGAATCCGAAGAAATTTTGCCGGCCCTCGGCCAAGGAATTATTGCCGCTCAATGCAGAAAAAATGATTTAAAAATTTTAAAACTTCTAAAAAAAATTAATGATCATAAAACTAATTTATGTGCTTTAGCTGAAAGAAGTTTATTAAAAACTATAGCTGGAGATTGTCATACTGCGATTGGCGGATTAGCAAGAATTGAAAATGATAGTTTAAAACTTAAAGCACAATTATTCTCAGACGATGGAATAGAGAGTTTTGAGTATGAAATAGTTGGTAAAGAATTAGATGCATCTCAAATTGGCCAAAGAGTTGGTACAAAGTTGTTAAATCTTGCGGGAAAAAAGTTTAAAAAAAAATGAATATATTAATTACTAGACCTCTAATAGACGCCGAAGACTTAATGGGAAAATTATTTTCTTTAGGTCATAAAATTATACACGTTCCTACTCTTAAAATTTCTTCTACAGATCTAAAACCAATTAATCCTGATAAATATGATGCTTTTATTTTCACAAGCGCTAATGCAATAAGAAGTCTTAAGTTAGTAAAAGAAGATAAAAATAAACTTTGTTTTTGTGTAGGCATGATCACGGAAAAAATTGTAAGACAAAAAGGTTACAGTAATACTGTTTCGGCTGGAGGAACAGTAAATGCACTGAAAAATATAATTCTTAATTCAGATCATCTAAATAAAAAAAAAGTTCTAGGTTATTTTTGCGGTGATAATTTATCTTCCGACTTAGATTTAGAAATCAGAAAAGAAGGTTACCAAGTAGAAAAAATAATTAATTACAGATCTGAAAAAATCAAAGAATTAAACAAAGATACAAATAAAATCATTGAAGATTTCCCACCAGATATAATCCTAGTTTATTCAAAAAGAAGCGCAGAAAGCTTTATTGAATTGATGAAAAAATATTCATTGAATGGTTTGATGACAGCGTCCAGAGTTATGTGTATAAGTGAAAAAGTTTTCAAAGTATTTAAAGAGGCCGGTTGGAAACAAGTAGAGGTATTTAATGCTGGTGAGGAACTAAAAAAACTAAACAATATTTAAATGGAAGTACTAAGTAATTTTAAAAATTTATTCTTTGATGTTTGGACCAAGGGGATTTCTGGAGTCAATATTTCAGAAATAATTATTGCTTTAACAATTTTTCTATTCTTTTTATTTTTGAGAGGAGTTTTCTCAAAATTTGTGATTAAAAGATTAGAAAACTACGTTTCAAAATCAACCAACAATTTTGATAACTCATTAGTTTTTTCTATGGAGGGTCCTGCAAAGTTCTTTCCAATAGTTTTAGGTTTTTTTGTTTCTACGAGTTATTTAACTATTGATGATCAAGCTGCAGAGTTTATAGAAACTGTTAATCGTTCATTGATCACAATTTTGATATTTTGGACTTTTCATCAAATCATTGGTCCGTTATCTGTAGTTATAAAATCAGTTGGTGATCTCATATCTAGAGATCTCATTAATTGGATAATCAAGGCAATAAAAGTTCTAATCTTGATTTTAGGTTTAGCTGCAGTTCTAGAACTATGGGGAATCAAAATTGGTCCCATTATCGCTGGTTTAGGATTGTTTGGAGTTGCGGTTGCGCTTGGTGCACAAGATTTATTTAAAAATCTTATATCGGGAATTTTAGTTTTGGTTGAAAGAAGATTTCAAGTCGGAGACTGGATATATGTTGAAGGGGTTATAGAGGGAACAGTAGAGTCTATAGGTTTTAGATCAACTGTAGTGAGGAGATTTGATAAATCTCTTGCTACAATCCCAAATTTTCAATTCGCAGAAAAGGCAGTCATTAATAATTCCCAAATTACAAATAGGAGAATTAATTGGGTTATAGGTTTAGAATATAGAACTACCAGTAAGCAACTATCTGACATAAAAAAAGAAATCGAGGGGTATATAAAAAAAAGTGAACATTTTATAACTTCGGACGACACGATTCTTTCAGTAAAAATAGATCAATTTGCTGCAAGTTCTATAGACATAAAGTTAATTTGCTATACGAAAACGAAACATTATTTAGAATGGATGAAAGTCAAAGATATTCTAGCAACAGAAATAAAAGATATTGTTGAAAAAAATAAAGCTTCTTTTGCTTTCCCAAGCACATCAGTTTATGTGGAGAAAAATTAATGAAATCTATATTAATTTTATTCGATAACATTGTCAGCCTGTATATTTGGGTATTAATAATACATGTTATATTTAGTTGGTTGGTTGCTTTTAACGTTCTTAATACAAGCAATCGATTTGTTTATTCTGTTTTAGATATTTCTTACAAACTTTCTGCTCCACCTTTAAATTTCATTAGAAGATTTTTACCAAATTTAGGTTCTATAGATATTTCTCCAGTAATATTAATTTTAGGTTTAATGTTTTTAAGAAATTTTGTTTTTGAAATGTTTGCACCGGGGTTGTTTTTAAGATGATAATTGATGGAAAAAAAGAAGCAGAAATTATTAGAAGTGAAATAAAAAAAGAAATTTTAGAAATTAAATCAAAGATAGGCAAAATACCCGGTTTAACTGTTATTTTAATAGGTGATTTCTTGCCGAGTAAAATTTACGTAAAAAATAAAGAATTAAGCGCGAAGGAGGTAGGAATCAATTCTACAGTTATTAAATATCCTAAAAATGTCGATGAAAAAGAAGTTTTGAGAAAAATTGAGGAATTAAATAAGAACGATGATATCTCTGGAATACTTGTTCAACTACCTCTACCGAATCAAATTGATAAGGAAAAAATAATAAATGCTATTCATCCTTCTAAAGATGTAGACGGTTTTAATCCTATTAATGTAGGAAATCTTTCTTCCGGTTACAAATCAATAGTTCCTTGTACGCCTTTAGGATCTTTATTGTTAATTAAAAAAGTAGAGTCAAAGCTCTCAGGAAAACATGCTGTTATAATTGGAAGATCTAACTTAAATGGTAAACCGATGGCTCAACTTTTATTAAAAGAAAATTGCACTGTGACGATCCTACATTCAAAAACAAAAAATTTACAAAACGAGTGTTTGAGAGCAGATATATTAATAGCAGCAGCTGGGGTACCAAACTTGATTAAAAAAGATTGGGTTAATAAAGGCACAATAGTTATAGATGTTGGTATTAATAAAGTAGGTGAAAAAATTGTAGGTGATGTAAATTTTAACGAACTAAAAGACATAGTGAAAGCAATAACTCCAGTTCCAGGTGGAGTTGGTCCAATGACGATCGCTTGCTTATTAAAAAATACTCTAGAATGTTTTAAAGCTCACCAGCTTTAGTTTTATCAATTTTTAAATATCTACTGTTTCTGAACCGAATGATTACAGTAGCTAAAGCTACAATTAAAATGGCTAATGATATGTAAATTAAATTTGTAGGGTCACTTTCTTTATCCTGCAATATTATAAAACGTGCAAGTGCAGTAATAGCTATAACTAGCGGATAAGTTATTCTGACTGCCCTTGTTTCCCAATAAGATCTTACTAAGCCAATGACCTCTATGTAAATAAACATTAAAAGAAGATCAGCTAGTGTAATATCTCTTACTTCGTACATTTCTTTCATCTCTAAAAAGAAAGCAACAATTGTAGAAATCAGTACAATTACAACTGCGACTAGTTGAATATTCCGAATCGAATTGTTCATAACTTTAACTCTATCAAAAATTTAAGCTTTGTTTAACTGTTTAGAGTGAAATTTTATAAAATTTTCAACTTTTCTTTTATTAAATGATTTGTTTTCCTCAAAAGAAACTTTTTTCATTGAATAAGCTTTATTTTTCGTTCTTCTAGATAAGATTGTAATATTTCCCTTATATAAGCTTACCACAACATCTCCCGAAACTTTTTTTCTTTTTCTGTCAATAATTTTTTGCAACCTTATCCTTTTTTTTGAAAACCAATAACCATTGTAAACTAATTCAGCATACTCCGGCATTATTCTCTCTTTCTCATGCATAGTTTTTTTATCAAGAGTTACAGACTCAATAGCCCTGTGAGCTGTGTATAGTAGTGTTCCACCTGGGGTTTCATAAACACCTCTTGATTTAATTCCAATAAATCTATTTTCAACTAAGTCAACTCTTCCTATACCATTTTTTCCGGCTAAAAAATTTAGCTTTTCTAAGATCTTCTCAGGATTAAATTTTTTTCCATTAATAGCTACAGGATCGCTATTCTTAAAAGTTATTTTAACTTTAGTTTTTTTGTTTGGAGCTTTTTCTGGAGATACAGTTCTCTGGAAAATAAATTCTGGAGGAGAATTTACAGGATTTTCTAAAACTTTTCCTTCTGTTGAAGTATGAAAAATATTATCATCAACAGAAAATGGAGGGTCACCTTTCTTATCTTTAGGTATAAGAATTTTATTTTTTTTTGCATACTTAATTAAATCTTCTCTTGATTGTAACTTCCACTCTCTCCAAGGTGCTATTATTTTAATTTTCTTTCCACCAAAATAAGAATATCCGAGTTCAAATCTAACTTGATCATTTCCTTTTCCTGTAGCTCCGTGGGAAACAGCGAATGCTCTAAACTTTTTAGCAATAGCAATTTGTCTTTTAGCAATAAGAGGTCTAGCTATTGAAGTGCCAAGTAAGTAAACTCCCTCGTAAACAGCGTGAGCTCTAATCATTGGAAAAATATAATTTTTTACAAACTCATTTTTTAGATTTTCTATAATTATTTTTTTTACTCCTAATTTTCTTGCATTTTTAAGAATCTTTCTTTTATTCATTACTTGACCTATATCTGATGTATAAGCAATCACTTCAGCATTGTAATTTTCTTGCAGCCATTTTAAAATAATTGAAGTATCTAAACCACCTGAATAGGCTAAAACTATTTTTTTCATTTAACTACAAGTTTTTTTTGCTGTGTTGTAAGCTTTAGTAAAACCCATCATAGAATAATGGTCAGTTGTTTCTGCTCCATTTGTTGTTCTAGCTTTTACAATTACATCTGTAGCTTTTTTCATAAGTTGAATGAATTTTCTTTCTTCCTGATCATCAAGTAACCAGGCGAAATCTTTTTGTGAAAAAAAAGAGTATTTTCTTTTCCCTGAGCTCGCTGTTACACTCGAGGTCTTATAATCATGACCACTTGTTAAGCTTACTTCATCTTTAATTTCTTCAGACGGTCTAAAGGTTACAAACAATTTTGATTGGTCCCTTTTGATTGCAGCTGGAGCTCTTCTTGTCGGCAAGGTTTGTGCGAAACAGATTTTCCCTTTATCAGTTTCTGTTACGAAACTTTCCCAATTCTTATATTTTCCAGTCGATCTGGGTGATACAGCATAAAGATTTGTCGAAAATAATATTAATATTACAAAAATCAAAATTTTTTTAAGTTCCATAATTTATTTTTATACTAAAAATTAGCTATTTCAATGGCTTGTATTAAGGAGAAGGATTGGGATTATTGTTATGTATTAAATTAATTTTTTCCAATATTTCATTATCTAGTTCAATTTTTAAGCTTTCTATATTCTCTTTCAACTGGTTCATATTTGTTGCGCCAATGATATTGCTAGTAACAAATGGTCTAGAATTTACAAATGCTTGCGCGAGCTGAACCATCGTTAAATTATAATTCTTAGCTAAATTAAAATACTCATCATAAGCTTTCATTGCTAAAGGATTTATCATTCTTTCCCAACCTTTGAAAAGAGATAACCTGGAATTTTTCGGCATTTGTCCATTTCTATATTTTCCTGACAATGCACCAGCAGCCAAAGGGTAGTAAACTAATAGACCACATTTTTCTCTAATAGAAATTTCGGACATTCCAATTTCATAAGTCCTATTCACCAAACTATAAGGATTTTGAACTGACATCATTCTTGGTAGGTTCTTAATTTTAGAAATCTCTAAATATTTTGAAAGACCATATGGAGTTTCATTTGACATTCCAATATATCTTATCTTTCCACTTTTAATATTTTTTTCTAAAGCCAATAATACGTCCTCAAAATTATTCCATTCTCGCTCTTCCTCTCTAAATACAAATTCTCTTCTCCCAAAACAATTTGTTGTTCTCTCCGGCCAATGTAATTGATATAAATCTATATAATCTGTTTTTAATCTTTTTAAGCTCCCATCTATTGCTTCCCCTATACTTTTTTCGTTAAAGCTGTTTTTGCCACCTCTTATCCACTCACAACCTGGACCAGCAACTTTAGAAGCTAAAATGATTTTTTTTCTATTTTTTCTTTTTTCAAACCAATTTCCAATCATCACTTCTGTTTTTCCATAAGACTCTGCAGTTGGAGGAACTGAATAAAGTTCAGCAGTATCAAAAAAATTAATTCCCTTACTTACTGAATAGTCCATTTGCTCAAATGCGTCTTTCTCAGAGTTTTGAGTGCCCCAAGTCATAGTACCAAGACAAATTAAACTTACGTCTAAATCTGTGGTGCCTAATTTTTTAAATTTCATAAATTTCAATATTTTCCTATGTTTTTTAGGTCATATTTTGTCTATTGAAAAGTGCAAAAAAAAACTTATATAATGACTTATGGTTTCAAACAAACAAACGTCTGCAGTAAGATCATCAGCCTCGGAAGCGATTATTGACCAAGGGCTAAGATCTTATATGCTAAAAGTTTATAACTACATGGCATCGGGTGTTCTCTTAACAGGTTTTATTGCTCTGTTGTTTTTTAAAATGTCGGTTGTTACATCAAACGAAGGACAAATTATCGGATTAACTAATTTTGGAAACTCAATTTATGCTTCGGGTTTGAAGTGGGTAATCATGCTAGCACCCTTAGCTATTGTGTTTTATATGAGTTTTGGAATAGCAAAAATGTCTGCAGCAAAAGCTCAGACGACTTTTTGGGTGTTCGCTGCTTTAATGGGAGCATCTCTTTCATCAATCTTTTTGATTTACACTGGAGCTAGTATTACAAGAGTATTTTTCATTACCGCAGGTACTTTTGGCGCAATGAGCATTTATGGGTACACGACTAAAAGAGATTTAACTAAATTAGGTTCATTTTTAATGATGGGTCTTTTTGGTATTATAATCGCATCTTTAGTAAATTTATTCATGAAATCATCCATGATGTATTTTGTAATTTCAATAATTGGCGTTTTAATATTTGTAGGTTTGACTGCGTATGATACTCAAAAAATTAAGAATATGTATTTAGTTAGTGATAGCGGCGAATTGATGGGTAAAAAAGCTGTCATGGGAGCTTTAACGCTTTACTTAGATTTTATAAATTTATTTATAATGCTTTTAAGACTTTTTGGTCAAAGAAGATAATTATTTTATCATTCTCAGTTTATTCCAACTAGTTTTATTTATTAAACTGTTTAGACTCTCAGATTTTTTAAGAATATTCCCATTTTTGTCTTTTATTAAGTATTTTTCATTGAAGTAGTTAGGTCTAAAATTTTTAAGAATTCTAAGCACTGGTTTTTCAGAGGCTCTTAAATAAACGTCAAAAGAAACTTCTCTTGCTCCAGATGAAAAAGAGTAATCTCGCCAAGATCCATTAGAAACCATTTTTGCATAGAGGTTTAAAATACACTGAAGTTCTTTTTTTATAAAAAACTGTTCTTTTTCTATTTTGTTAAAATCATTATTTATTACCAATTTTAATTTTTTCATAATTTATATTTATTTATCAATGGAATTTGTAAGGCTGTAAAAATAATTGTAATGGGTAAAATGCCCCATACTTTAAAATTAACCCAGGCAGCCTCAGGCTGTGTTCGCCACACTAACTCGTTAAGAAAAGCCAGAAAAATAAAAAAATAAGCCCATCTAAAATTCAACTTATTCCAGCCAACTTCTTCTAATTGAAAAGCTGCTTGTAAAAAAAATTTCAAAAAATTCTTTTTGAAGAAAGTTTTACCTACAATAAGCAATAAAGCAAAAATTAAATTTACTATAGTTGGTTTCATATAGATAAATATGGGATTTTTAAAATATAAAGTGAGTCCACCAAATAATGTTATAACAACACCTCCAACTAATGGGACATAAGGGATTTTTCTCTCAACTACATACATAATCGCGATAGCTATAATTGTTGCTATGATTAATGGAGGAATAGCTACACTTAGATTATTTCCGCTTTTGTAATAAATAGTAAAGAAAATTAGCAAAGGTCCAAAGTCAGTGATAAATTTGAAAAAAGACTTATTCACAATAAAGAGATTAACATATAATAAAATTTTAACAAATTAGATATTGATTTTAATTAAAAAATTACTAACTATCAGATATGGCAATAAGTAATAATGCAAAATTCTCAATCGGTGAAGTCGTTAAACATCGTCACTTTGATTTTAGAGGAGTAATCTACGACGTAGATTTTGAATTCAATAATTCTGAAGAGTGGTATCAATCAATACCAAAAGATGTTAG